>WLWE01000651.1_pt1 | contig 29243 bp, 19 predicted proteins | sample 6718301 | NCBI WGS metagenome assembly WLWE01 (sample SAMN12718691, study PRJNA515312) | sponge metagenome | isolation source: marine sponge | host: Mycale hentscheli | place: New Zealand: South Island, Marlborough, Capsize Point | collected 2003-05-01 | reverse complement strand
ATCACTGAAGGTAAGGTAACTAAAATAACTTCATACGGTGCATTTGTTGAATTGGAAAAAGGAATCAGTGGATTAATTCATAAATCTAAATTAAAAGGTGCTGATTTATCTAAAGGTGATTCTATAAATGTAAAAATTGGTAGTGTGAATGTTAGTGATCGTAAGATTACAATGAACATAGCATAACCTATTCCTGGTTTGAATATATAAACAAATCAGGAACTACATGTACACTAACGAACAATTAAATGCTATATATGCATCCAAGATTGGATTAGAATTTGAATTCTTTGCTAATGAAGGGTTGGATGAGGTTAAAAGAAGTCTTTCTAATACTTTAAATAAAAGAATACAAATAGAAGAAAAGGCTCACAGCGAATTTACACCGTCTGATGAAGTCTATAAATTAGAGCCTGATAACTCCGGTGGAACTGGTATGATTGAACTAGTCACTGGACCTATGCCGTTTGTTGAATCAAAACTTATTATTGCTAAAACATTAAAATGGATTCGTGAAAATGGATCTACTAATGAAAGATGTTCTATTCATATTAATATAGCTTTTGACGGATCTAAACTAGGTGTACCTGCAAATATATCTAATTTGGATATTGGCAAATTTGTATTAAATTTTGATGAGAATAAAGTTTATGAGGCATTTCCAAACAGAAAGGATTCTGTTTATGCCAAGTCTATAAAATTTATAGTTCCTTTGAGTGGAATGACACAGCCTTCTCCAGAAAGAATTTCATGGAAGAACTATATGTTTGTTAATGAAAAGTATTATGGTGTAAACTTTACTAAGCTACCTAAGAATTATATTGAATTTAGATATCTCGGTGGAAAAGATTATGAAAAGAAGTATAATACAATAATGAATTTAACAGAACATTTTGTTATATCATTATATGAAACTTTAATGTATCCTCAATATACTGATAAAGACCTTAAACAATTAGATGCCGTTTTAGAAAAGCATGGTGGTATAGTTGAATCTTATAAAGACTATCAAGCATTTAAGAAAAAGTTTCCTAAAGTTAAATTAATGGTTGATCTAAAAACATATGATCAAATAGTAGAAACCTTTTATCCTAAAATGAGAGAAGGTATATTTAAACTTTTAACATTAGCTGGATTAAAAGAAGGCCTTATTAACTATGATGCTGATACTGGCAGGCTGCAATTAAAGAATGCAGAATTAATGAGATGTTTTGAAGTAAGAGGAATTGATATTGTTGATTGCAAAGTTCAAGGTAACATTTTAAACTGTGATGTCTTTAGTTCTGAATTAATAAACTCTTCTTTATTTGAAAGTAATTTATTTGGTGCAACTGATGTTAGTGATTGTAAGATAGAAGATTCATATGTTAGTAAAAATGTAATGTGTAAAGATTCTTATGTATTTGGACCAAGAGGAGTATTCAGTGGAGAGATGGATGGCGGTATCTTTAGAAAGGGAAGAGCTACCAAAATGGCTAGGTTTGAAAATGCAGAAATAATTGAAATAGAAAAAATATAAAATAGTATGGCTAACAAGAATACTTATTGTAATGATCCAGAAGAAGCTGCATGTTTAGATGCATTAATCAAATTAATTAATGATGATCTTACAATTGCGTGCCAAATTCCATTTACAGTTCCTAAGAAGGAATTAAACAATATTATACAAAGAGCAAAACAATATTTTTATAAAATATATGAAGATAGTGTTGAACAGATGTATATTGCTTTACCTGCAGGTGCTTTACATAAGCCAGCTTTTAAACAAGGAGTACCTTATGGAACAGGACAAGACAAAGAAGTTATAACTAATAAAGATAATATTAATAATCCTAGAGGTATAGTTAAAATGCCTTCAAGGGTTTATTCAGTTAATGATGTATTTGAGATTGGTGGATTTAGTGGAGAAGATGGTGGATTCGGTCAAATGAGCTTTAATGCAGATGATGTAGATTTTTCAATTGATAAATTTATATATGATGATGTTTATGGTGCTGGTATAGGAAGCGAAAATTTAATGTACTACGTTGTCAACTCATTGTTTATGGATAATGCAAGACAAGTTTTATTACCACAAATATCTTATACTTATAATAGGCTTACAAAGAAGTTTAGATTCCAAGGTGAATTACCAAAGAATGCTGTTATATTTGAAATCTTTTCAACAATTTCAGACTGTGCATTATTTGAAGATGAAGCATTTCAAAGATATGTAATTGGAATGGCTAAGATTCAATTATCTAGAATTTTAGGAACATTCTCTTTTAATCTACCAGGTAATATTACAATTAATTATGACATGATCTCATCTGAAGGCAGAGAAGAAGTTGATAGAGTAGTTGAAGAAATAAAAGGTGATGAAGGTGTTGACTACTTTTTCACAGGATAATTATAATCTGAAAGCTATTAAATTAAAAGAGAATATATAATAAAAAATTAGTGTTCTTAAATGATTAAAGATATTTATAGTAGAGATGCTGCCGCTCCAAAATTTAATGATGCTACATTAGAGGTAAGTGATAGGTTATCTCAGCTTATAATAAAAATAGAAAATTGTCTTTTTACTAGAAAAGGTGATGTTTTAGGAGCTCATGACATGGGTGCTAATTTAGATGATTTAATATTTTCATTAGTGTTAAATGAGAATACAATAGAGAATGCTGTCAACGGCCAGATTACTGCTTACTGTTTACCGGACTTAGCAGGATTTGATGTTGATACTAAAGTAAGTTTCTTTTCCGCTGAGGGAAGGGATGGTTGCTTTGTTGATATTTTCGTGGATGAACAAAGAGTCATTGGTGCTCTTTTTTAAAATAATAAAGTAAATGTCATTTTTTAGTAAAACAAGATTAAAGGCTACTGAGTTATTTGAGGATTCGTTTGAATACCTCCAAAGAACTTATGATCAGGCCATTGAAGTATTTACTCCAGCTTCACCATTTGGCCAGATTTTAACAGTCGTTTCTAACTTAGGTGAAATGATTTTCTTTTATATAGAAGCCGTTGCAACTGAAATGAATATTTCAAGAGCAAGAAATATTGAATCTATTTACGGTTTATCCAGATTAACTGGCCATGACCCTACTAGGGGTATATCTGCTAGAGGTATAATTGGATTACGATTAAATACAAGTGCGTCTACCCTTCTTGATGGTGACTATGTTCAAATTATGAATGGTTCATCTTTTGAAATAGGCCAAAATAGTTTAACTTATTTTTTAAGATTTAATAGTGATTTTATTAGATTAGATAAAAGTAATAAACAATTTGTTAATGTTGAAATTATTCAAGGTGAAAAAGATGAGCAAGGATTTACAGGATCTGGAAATCCACTACAAAGTTATAACTTATCTACAAAAGAACCTACAGATCAATATTTAGTTGAATGTTTTGTTGATGGTAAAAAATGGAAATTAGTTGATTCAATTTATGATATGAATAATGGAGAGGAAGCAGCTATGATTAAAACAAGTGTGAATGGTGGATTAACTGTATTCTTTGGAAATAATCAATTTGGCCAACCGCCTGCATTAGGTTCAAGAATTAGAATAACTTATGTAAAGACTAGAGGTGTTGCTGGTAACATTGGTGGTAAACAATTAGATATTAAGTTTTCAGATCCTGGAACAGATTCCTCTGGTGAACAGGTAGATCTTAATGAAATTCTTTCTTTAAACATTACAAGAAATCCTATGTTTGGTTCTGATTCTGAAGATCCAAACTTTACTAGATTGATTGCGCCGTATCAAAGTAATTCATTTGTATTAGCTAATCCTAATAACTATATTTACTATTTAAGTAAGTATGACTTTTGGTCTTTTATAGATGCTTATAATACTAAGAACGATGAATATTTAGATGATGACAATATTATTTACTTATTCTTAGTTCCAGATGTAAAGAAGAAATTAACTAGTGATTTGGATTATTTCAGTATACCTGAAGTAGAATTTACTATGACCACTCAAGAAAAGGAAATGACTTATGAAATTTTAAATAAGAGTGGGAGACAGGTAGTTACAGCAGAAACTAGAATAGTAGATCCAGTGATTAAAAGATATGCTCTTAATGTTGTAGTAAGATGGTTTGATAATTATGACAAAGATGCTATAAGAATTGAAATAAGAAAAAATCTAGATGAATATTTCTTAAATGTAAATAGAAGAGATAGAATTCCAAGGTCTGATATTATTTCTATAATTGAAAATGTAGAAGGAATTGATTCTGTGAATGTATTCTTTATTTCTGAAGAAAATGAAAAAGCAATCAGAGATGGATTTTATTTTGTTCCTGTTTACGGAACAGACCCTGTGACTGATCAAAAAGTATTAATAGAGAATAAGAAAATAGTTTTAAAGAAAGGTGAAGATCCTAATTTAGGATTAGATAGTTTTGGGGATGTTATTATTGAAAATAATGATATAGCAATTATAAGAGGTGGATGGAAAGATAGAAATGGAACTTTCTATGAGCCTATCCCAGATGCAAATAAAATAGGTTCTCTTAATGTATTCTATAAAGAAGCAATAGCTAATAATCTTTATAATAAAATACAGCAAGAAAAGTATAATCAAACTAAAAGAAATAGAGGTACTACAATTGCGACAGGTGCAAACTCTGCAGGTTTAAATACAGGTAGGTTACAAAATACACCAACGCTTAAAGCACTAAAAGGAGAATAATATGGCAACAGTAAAAAATAATAATACAGGATTTCCTAGCCTATATAGGGCTACCTATGAAGAGGGATGGGAATTAAAAAATACAGGATATGACTATTCTAAAACTTTATTAAATATTACCATGTCAAATTATATGTTTAGAAACAGACATCTTAAAAAGTTCTTAGAAGATTATCTAAATCCTATATTGGTTTTTTATGTTAATAGAGTTAAATACTTAAGAATTTATTTTAATTTTGCAGTTCCTAAGTGGTATCAAAAAATAAATTAATAACTCGTGGCTAATTGGCAACATTTATATTTCTTCGATAAACAAGGGAAGAATTACAATATGCACTATGACAGTTCTACTGACAAGTGGACTGGTGATATCTTTTTACCTCAAGTTTCTATTGATTTATTTGAAGTAGGTCAACTCTTTATTTTACAGAAGCTTAAAGATTCGGTTAGTAATACTTTTATGTTTGGCTACCCTCATACACAAGTAGAACCTGCAACAGATCAAACTTGTGACTGGGATGTTAGTTGGGATACTCTACAACCTGATGAAATAATTCTTTTTCAGTTCAATAAAGATTTTAATACAGGTACTCAATCGGCATTAGTTCAAGAACCTGATGGCCCTCCTCTTATAAAAGTTGATAAGATGATTGCCCCTTTACAATATGATCCTAACCAAACTTTAGATTCAGAAGGATTCATAGTTACAGATAAAATTAAATCTGAAGCATTACAGATTGATATAGCATTCTCTTCACCACAAGAAAATACTTATAGAAGAAAATTAATTATAACTGATAAATGTACCAATACAACTGTTGGTGAATTTATGGTATATGCTGAAAGTATAGAAGAAGATGAAAGATTAAGAGTTATGACTCAGAACATGGGGTATAATGTAATCGCATCTGATAGTACAGTTTTTAGAGAAACAAATATAAAGGAAGTATTACCTGATTATGTAGAGATTAATCTTAAGCGTAAAGAAATTATGATGGAAGGTAGTAACATATATCCTTTCATTGGTTCATACAAGGGTTTAATTAATGCAATCAAATTTTTTGGATATGATAATTTAAAATTAGCAGAATTCTGGAAAAATGTAAATGCTAATTCTCCACAGTTTGGAAAATACATTATGAGTAGAGATGTAGATTTATTTTCTCCTACTGCTGAGTTTGATGATAAGAAGATCACATTACCTAATAAAAACTTTAGGAAGACTAGTATGTTTGAACTTATTTATAGAATCAACAGAATAGTTCCTAATAAATTTACAGACGAAGATTTACCAGTTACTGAAGAATTACAAGATTTTACAATTGAAGAAATCCTAATTAAGTTATTTGGATTAAAGAGAAAGTTAGAAAAAGAATATCTTCCACTTAATGCTCACATAAAGGGTATTACTGCTGAGGCGGATTTCTTTGGTTTATTAGAAGTTACAAACACAATAAGTAGAAATGATACTAATACAATTAATGCTGGTATTAATACCGATTTTAAAGTATTTCCTGCTGCATGTACCTATATAGAAGATTTAAGAACATTTGATTCTTTCTGTTTAGATGAAGCAGCAATAGTAGGCCAGGCTATAATTAATTATTGTAATGCTTACATTGCTCCTTTAGCTGCAGGAAAGTCAGCAGTTGGTCAAAATATGATTATGGATTATACACCTGGGCAAATTTTACCACCTCCTCCAATTGGACCAGATCCTAATAGTGTACTTGGTGCTTTACAGGATGGCGGAAATGTTTCTATACAATCTGTAGCTGGAGTTTATGCTGCTTACTTTGCAAGATATGCTCCTAATTTAAATAAAACGGCAGGTTTAGATTATAAGCAAGGGTATTCTTCAGAATACTTACCAGATCAACCGGGTGTTAAATCAGGTGCATTAGTTACATTAACCAATGATAGTTTTAATAATTTAACCTGGGATAATATTGATAGCACTTGGGCTCAGTTAACAAATGCCAATGATTTCTTTACTTTTGATTTTAATGTTCAAGGTGCAAACGTTGGTGATGTTTATACTTTAAGCGACCCTGCTACTGGAACCTCCGCTAGCCATACCGTTGTTTTTGGTGATACCATTCAATCAATTACTACTTCTATCTTTAACCAAGTGGCTGCATTAAAAACAACACAAACTGATCCTTGGTTATTTTTTGATTGGTCTCAAGTTACCAATGATATCGGACCATGTATTAGAGGTTATGGTAATGATGTAAATAGATTTGTTGCTTCGGTTACTTTAGCTAACCCTGCAAGCGGTGGCCAATTTACTGATATTCAATTACCAGGAGAAACTTTATTTACTTGGCAAGGTTTAGAGTCTGGTAATTTTTCTGAAATAGAATGGACAATCTTTAAAGATGAAACTGATATATCCCCTGCTTACTTTTTTAGAATAAGAGGTACTATTGGACAATATGGAACTCTTCCTATAACATTACCTTATGTTGGAACTTATAATGTTGAAATGAAGTTATTTGATTTATATAATAATATTTCATCATCAGTAAAAGAAAGTGCTATCTGTGTAGATTCTAGGGAAGTAGAATATTCAGGATGGTACCAAAGTAGAAAAAGAACTTATACTTGGAGTAATGATGGTAAATATAAATGGAAAGATTATGGATCTTTATGGGACTTACCAATTACACCAACTGTAACATGGGAACAGGAGACTCCAAGTTTATATGAATCTCTTGATAGAGTTAATGCAATTTTAAATACATTTGGTATTGGAACTAGTACAGACTTCCAATTATTAAATTATCAAAATAATGGTAAAGCTAGTTTTAGTGGACCGTACCAATGGAAAAATTTAAATGACAGAAGTTGTACATGGAATAATGCATTTCATTTATGGTGGGAAATGACAGCTACTACAGGTGACACTCCAGCATTTTTTCAGTTTAGCGAAATGAAGCCTAATACATATTTGCAAATTAGGGATATGAATAATCAAGTAGGAACTCATTTCTTTGATTCTACGACTACTACATTAGGGGCGGCAGTCAATCAATTAAATGTTAGCACAGATCCTATCATTAACAAATATGTTTATAATTTAGTTTTAAATGCTTACAATAATGAAATGTTTGTTCAGGCAGTATCTAGATATTTTGGAGTACATGGAGATTTTAAATCTGTAGATATTGTTGATGTTAATGGAATTAGAGTTTGTGCAAGCGGTACAGGAAATGCAACAGATTATTTTGGTGGACCATTATCTACTACTACTTTATATCCACCATTTGAAAAAGCATTACCAATTAATGGTATGAATTTAGTTTCATTAGGTGCAATAAGTGGAGCACCGGCTGTTAAATCTATTTTTGTAGAAAAAGTAGCAAGGTGTGTTGAAATGATATTAGATCCTACTGCAACTGGAATTACATATGATAAACAAGCAGCAGTTTTACAAGCATTACAATCTAAGAAAACAATTCAAAGAATAGGTTATGTTGGGATGGGTGAATATTCTCCTGGTTTAGAAACTTTACCAGGGTGGGACCAAACATCTGATGATAATGCAAATGTTGATTTTATTTGGCAAGATGACAGTCTTACACCACAGGCGCAAATTACAGAAGTATTAGAACATTTACTTCATACTATAACAACATTTGGTTTACCTGGTGCATATCCTAATGTATTTAATCAAACATCGCCATCAGGACCAACATATGCTGCAATGTCTGAAGCAATTAATAATGGCGTATTTGATACTTCCGGATATTCACAACAGCCCGGTGAAACTTTAGATGAGTTTAGAGCTTTATTAATGAGAGAGTACTTGTACTTATTAATATATGCTGAATGGGATCTTATTACTACATACATAAGTGGAGGAACTTTATCACCTGAATGGACAGCAAATAATCCTTCTGAAGTTGCAGCTAATAATCCATTAGGCCATGCACTATATACTAATTTTATAAGTAAATTATTAGCAAAGCCTAATATGACTGTATTAGATTCAATATTTGCAATACCAAGTAATCCATCTGGGTATGTACCTTTTGAATTAGATCCTATTGGTGGAAACGTGGATTGTTTAAGTAGAATTTACAAATCAAGCCAAAGTATAACTAGTAATCCTACATGGGGAACTGCTAAGTTTATTAATGATGGAAAAGTATTACCACCGATGACATGGGCAATGTTTGTCTATGATAAATGTAGAATAGTTGGCAAGGATGCTCCTAGATGGACTATCTCCAATACTACTAACTCATCAGTGGCTGATATATATTTTGAAAGCAAGTATCTAACATATCTTTTTAAAGACCCAGGAAAGTATATGATTACATTAGAACTTACTGATAGTAATGGGAATAAATATAAAAAAGGTAGAAATATCTTAAATATAAAACAAATAAAATAAAAATGGCAATCAGCGTAACAGAAATTTTAGGAACCGATTCTTTATCAGGGTCGAGGTTAGTTATTAATGATAACTTTAATGTTCTTGCTAGTGAGATTAATGCAATGGAGGTATATTTTGCCCCAACAGCAGGTACGATCACTAATTTAAACAATCTTTCAACTGAAGCATTGAGAGTTGGGTTAAGTACAATATTACTTGATATAAATGCTAGTACTTTTGATATTTTGACAAATGTTAAAATGACTGGTAATTTAAATATGACAGGTGGTGGTGTATTTAGGAATGATACAAACCCTACCACTCTTAATGATACCACAGCTGGATCAGGAATGGCTATTAATGTTGGTAATAGTACTGCGATTCCACCTTATTCAATAAATAGGGTTGGTAACACGGATATTACTTCTACATTAGCTCTTACTTTATATAGCGGAAGTATAGGACAAGAAATATTCTTTGTTTGTACTGAAGGTAGTGGTACAGTAACGATACAAGGTATCGCAAGTAATTTAGTAACAACGGGAGCAACCGATGTTATAAGTTTAAATGCAATAGGGGAAAGTGTACATCTTTTAGCAATTGACAATGGATTAAACGTTCCTGTTTGGTTCATAGTTGGAGGACAAGGATATACATTATCATAATAATTAAAGAAAGAAAAAATACATGGCAACAACGCCCTTAATCAGAACTCCGCAAGCAGACGGGGGAACATTTTACACGTTCTCTTCATCTGCTAAAGACTTATCTAGAACTCTCAATAATGATGAGTTAAAATTAGTCTTTTCTAAGTTTGTGCTTCTTAATCTACCAGATTTTGATAGATTACCATTAGACTTTGGTAATTATCAAAACTATATGCAGTTTGATACAATAGATGGTGCAATATGGAATGGTGGGTTAAAAGGTGATCCTAATGTTAACTTTACTGAGAGTCTTCAGAATTATGCGCTGAATATTGAAGAACTTATACTTAGTGATTCAACATATGATAACACAACTAACTTAACCGTTACAGAAAGAGTATTTTTTAAGTGGCTTAAAGAATGTGGTGCCATGAGGTTTAGGGAAGCTTCTGCATTAGAGAAATCAACGGGTGTAACTACCCCAAGGTTTGTAGAAGAAGATGAAGTATTAGAAGGTACTCGACAATATAGAAGAGTAGTAAGATACATTGGTGAAATTGATATTGTAAATAATGTAGATAAAGCCGGAGAGGCATATACAGAGTTATATATTAATGTACCAACAGAGGTAGGTAGAACACCCACTATCCTCTTTGATTCAGTGTCTGATAATAATTATCAACCTTCATTAAGAATCACTGGTACGGGCCCTAATGCTGAGTACATAGCTGGGAGAAATAGTGCAACCGTTCATCCACAAGGATTAGATGTATTTGCATTTTATGATTATGATCAAGCATTACAAGGACCAGGTGAAGCAGGGTATACAGATCCTAATGCAAACTGGATGGATGAGCCAACTCCACCAACTGCAACGGATTCTTATTTTACTGAACCATCTACATTTACTAGCACTACCAGTGTTAACATAAGAAAATATCCAGCAGATTATAATAACCCAACTGGTTATACAGGTTCTGCATATGTAAGATCCGAGCTTGATGGAATTAGTGTAGATTTTAATCCTAATGATTATCAACAAATAACTTCAGATGCAACTATAAGTACTATTCCACAATTTAATGGTACAGATTTAGCAGAATCATTTGAATTTAATGCTGTATTGATTTATTATGATATGGTGGATTTAAGTGATTCATCAAAAACAAAAACCAATCTTTACGGTATTTTAATCTTGGATAATGTTACACCTACAACTGACGGTGGCTATATTCAAAGATACCCAAAGTTTAAACCTAATCGTGTAACTGGGCAAAATGGTAATAGTTATGGTTTTAAACTTAATTTAAGATTTGATGCTTCACCAGGTACTGCTGGGATTGATACTATCATTAATGATTATAATACATTTTCTATGGGATTATTCTCAGATGCATCTGCTCAATTGCAAGCGTCTGCTCAAATATTCCAAAGACAACAATTAGAGTTAGCCGATATTGAATTAAGGTTAGCATCTGTTGAAAATACTCTTAATTCTGTTAGTACATCTGCATTCTTACAAAGCCAAATTAATAATTTACAAACTCAACTCGATAATGCATCATTGGCATTTGCAAGTAGTACTACATTATTAGATTTAATTGCTAAGAATTCTGAAGAGATTCAAAACTTAGCTAACGGTGAAGTTGCAACTACTTTACAATATAATACTGATGTTGTTAGACAAGGTACAGGAATTACAGTAAACACAAATACACCTAATCAAATACAAATATCTAATGCAGTACAAGCATATAATTTAATGGTGCCGTTAGATGCAGGTAATGTACAAATTACTGCAACTGCTCCACTAAACTTAAACGTTGTTTCTCCTAGAGTATTTACAGATTTAGGAACATACACAAATATGCTGAGGTTAGATACTATAAACCAAGCAGCCGGAGATTTATCTATTTATATCGATGATACGGATATTCAATGGAAAACTGGACAGGTGGTAAGATTAACATTTAATAATGTTCCTCTTATGGGATCCAGAAATATAAAAATATATACCGATTCACCAAGTAGACTTAATACAGGTTCGTTTGGTAAATTGGCTGCAAATATCCCTAATGCAGATTTAAGTACTCTTCCAATCATTGATCTGATTTGTACAGAGCAAGGAGTACTAAATTTCGTTTATGATATAGTTAAATAAATAATAAAATTGAAACCTAGATAATGGCTGAAAATAATTCAATACAAACAATGCTTCCAGAACTGTTAAGACTTTTTAACAATTCATTGGAGAGCTTTGAGAAAGTTAATCAGGCGATTACCTCAAGCAGAGATTCTGTAACTGTCAATATTCAAAATAATGATGGTACAAATTCTAGGATTACTATTCCAAGTTTTGGGTTTCTTAAAAACTCGGTTGATAGACTACAGTCAAATATTAATACCATAACTAATTTCAACGATGCTAATAGTTCAATAAGGTTAGCAGATGGAACTTTTAGAAAATTAGTTTTAGCTAAGTTACCAACTGAAGCACAAGACTTAACTTCTATAAATTCTATTAATCAATTTGACATTAAGCCTAATTGGTTTTTTGAAGAATTAATTAATCCATTATTGTATGTTTCTTTTGATATAACTGGACAAGCACCAATTGATACCGAAAGAGCTATTGTACAAAGATATATTTTAGATACCAATACACAAAGTAAAATTAACTTTTTTGAATCTCAATATAATGGAAATGCTGCAATTGATTATGATACTTTTTTACAAGAAATCGTAGAAAGAAATATATCTTATGTATTAGATGAAGCAGTTGTAGATTTACCACCTAGAGACAAAAGATATTCTGGTAATTTTAGTGTAGTAAGAATTGGTGAAGAAAGTGTTACTGAAACAGTTAATGGTGTTGAACAAACAGTAGTTCAAAAATTATATAAATTAAACAAAATCTTTTATACAGATGGAGAGGCTGATTTTCCAGATACTGTACAACTTAAAGTAGGCGATAGTTTAGAAGTTGTATCTACTCCTATTGATACAAGATATACTGTTACACAGATTGATACAAGTACTAATTCTGTTATCGTAAGATTACAGGAGGGTTCAAGAACAATAAGTATTGGTGCTGATGTTTTAAAAATAGGATCAACACTAAGTGATAGCTTAGAGGTAGATGTTACTGTTGGTTTCAATGAAAGGTGTGTAACCTTTTTAAAGCCTATTGATCCTGATTCAAAAATACCTGCAGTTAATTGGTCACCAGGAAGTGGTTTTTATACAAATAATTTAACAACAATTGATTCAGCAGGGAATGCCCAAACATTAGCAAACTATTATCAACAGAATGCAGTAGATTTTGGTAGATATCTTTTATCATTTGCTGAAGATAAATTTCCAACTAGTAGAGAAGGTATAATTCCTAATACTCCAGTTTTAAGTCCTGATGATTTTACCGTAAGCTTAATTAATGGACAAGTAAGTAATTCAGATGCTATAGTTCAACTTAAAGATTTAAATAATCAAAAAAATACTATCCAATCTACATTAAGTGAATTGGATGTTGCAATATCTCAAAGCAGAGCAAAAATACAAACCACTAATTATACTACTGAGGTTGAAAGAGATTCTGATAAAAATGCTTTACAAGGTTTAATTACAGAAAGAGCCTCACAAGCAAAACTATATTCTTCAGTTGTTACTGAAATAGATTCCTTTGCTTCAGATAACTCTGTAAGTAGTGTAACTCCTAAATATAGAGTAAGAGGTTTTTGGGCAATGCCTGAAGAAAAGTCTGCTCCTGAAACTGGTATACAAGATATAATTAAATTTCAATATCGTTATAGATATCTTTCTGCTGATGGTGCTGCTAATGCAGTAGATCAATTTACATATACTGATGGGTCTGGTACAAGCCAAGGTGCATTTTCTAATTATGTAATTGTAGATAGTGTATTAAGACCAAGAATAAAAAATACTCTAACTGGGTTATATGAATGGGCCCCTATAGATGATGATAATGCTACATCGGTTAATATTAATCAATTGGACATTCCTATTAGAAAGGGTGAACAGGTTGAAATAGAAGTAAAATCTATTTCTGAAGCAGGATGGCCATCTAATCCATTAGAGAGTGAATTTAGTACGCCAATAAGAGTTGAATTTCCAGCTGACTTAAGTTCGGATAGCGCACTTGAAGCTATCTTGGCACAAAACCAAGAAGACTTGGCACAGGTTGCATTAAATGAAAATTTAGAATCAATAGATTTACCTAAACATTTAAGTAGTTCTTTTACTGCTAATGAAACTTACTTTGCTCATTCAAGTCCAGTAATTGCATCAGGGTTCTTATCAGAAAACCAAACACCAATTGATTTATTTACTAAGTTAACTGAAATGCAAAATCAATTAGATTTGTTTTCAGAAATTCTGAGTAGTGCACAAGGTGAATTACAAACTACATTAGTAGACGACACAGGTAATACTTTTAACTTAAGGAGAAATGCAACTACGAAAGTATTTGCTGGATTTTATTCTCAAGAGGTTGATGGTTTAGATGATCCTAGAGGAGCAATCGTAACCAAGACTTATTTTATTAATATTGCTAATAAGTCTCAAACTGCATTACAATTACTTGCAAGAATAACAGGAAATAGAGGTAGGATGGTAAAACAATCTGAGAACCCTGGCTTATATTCACCAACAAGTGTTGGAAACTTAATTAACGGTTCTGTGATTTTACCAGCAACCTATTCATGGTTAGATAATAGCCAAGCTAATCAATCAAATGATAGAGCTACATTTAGAGGGGATGATTCAGATTATAATACTATTCGTAAATATGATCTTACACCTATTCTTTTAACTAACCCTGATACTACATCAAGTACAAAATATGGACAAATGGTTTCTCAACCTCCATATCAATCTACACAAAATAAGAATCAGTTTATTTATAGCAGATTTTCAGATGTATCAGCTGAAGGTAATTTTTACAGTTATATAAATCCTGAATCTAATTATACTTTTAACTTAGACACGGTAGAAAACTTTTATGCTGCTACTGCTAATAGTGGTACCGGTTCACCAACAACAGAATTTATTTGGGGTGGTGGATTTTTATCGTCAGGTTTACCAACTACTGCGTCGTCGTATCCTGGTGCACAAGTACCAGCTGATAATACTTTAGCAATATCAATTGCCCACCCATTTTTAACTAACTATGCTGCATATAGAGATGCTTATATAGCTTTAACTGGAGATACTGCTACACTCCCATCTACTGCTGGTGCTGGTGTAGATTGTTCTGCTGCAGGTAATGGTACTGGTGCTGTATTATTTAGACAATCTAAATTTGCACCACTAACACAAGATCAAACTTATGGTAAGCAACAAGGAATTTATTTAAATGAAAATGTAACAGATCTTTACAACTTAGCTACCGGAAATGGTGGCGTTACACAATTAGTTGTACCTTTTGATACTGGGCAAAGTTTACAAGCTAGCCCATCATTATCATCTCCTGCTTTAGGAAACCTTTGGGATACTACCGCTGCTGGTTATATTGCTGGTGGTTATAGTAGAAATTCAAAAAATTCATTTGAAGGTTTTGATCAATATACATTAGGAAAACAGACATGTGGATCTTATTTATTCATTTCTGCTGATAATCATTTAAACATTCAAGTAGATGGTGATTCTATTCAATCTAGAGAAATAATACAATTTGGTCAACAAAATGCTGTAAGTGTACCTTTAGTATTCCAATATAGAATGACTGATTATTTTGGTACTACTTCAGGTACTGGTTTAGGTAATATTGGTGGAGACGAAACTGGCTCTACTGTCAATCTTACTTACACTAAAAGAATCGGTTTTGATTTATATCCTAATAATTCTGATGTAGTTCAATTTGATATTGAAATATCCGCTAAGTATAGATCTGATAGATTGAGTATAGATGTATTCCCTAAAGCAACAGTTACTAAAGGATTAAATGATTTAGAAAAAGTTGTTGCAGGATTAAGACCATCATTAACACAAACCACAGTATCTCGTAGAGGTGGTGGCGGAGGTGGCTCAGCCGGCGGAACAACATTTATCGGAGAAGCTGTTAACTAAACTTTGACCATGTCTTTTGGTGAATATATAAAAAAAGTGAAAGATAAATGGCTGAAAACCTATTTGACAAAGCATCATACAGTTTAGTTAGAACTAATCCTAAATTAACGGCTAATGTAAAAGTTGTATCCGACGGTACAGATATTTACTTAGAATCATTTAGTGCTAATACAGAGCTGTCTTCCAAAAAGTTTAAAGCATTTAAGGTTGATGGTACTAGTACTTATGACCGAGATGTTTACAGGTTTTTTGACTTTGGTAAATTTCCTAAAGAAGCTGCGTATGAAATATTTCAAGAATATGAAGATGACGCTGTACTTTCCAATTATGGCAATCAATATGAAATGTTTTATTGTGCCGGAACTAGATCTATTGCATCAGAAAGTTACCCACAGAGTTTAGGTACTTTAGCCCCTCTATGGTTAAATGAACAAATTCCAAATTATTTTGTAATTTTTAGATTAGATAATCCAGCTGCTGTAAATAATTTTAGAGCCGATACAGAAAATGCTAATGCTGAATTAGCTCAAACCTCGGCAGATTTTAATAAAAATGTTTTGGAGAATTGTACTGCAATTAAAACATTTGATTTAACTGAAGGTACTGTGTTAGGGTCCTATATAAGAAATTATAGAAATCAAGAAACCTTTCCAGAAGTTCCTTTAAATATGACATGGAGAAAAGACGAACCAATCTTATGGAACGGTATATCTTATAAGAGTGGAGGTTTTACAAGCTCAGGTAGTTTTTCATATGAAGATTTAATTACTAAAGATTCTACTATTATGCAAGATGAATATCTTTTTACACAAGGGTTTCAGAATAATGGTATTCTTTTAGCTAATCTTCTAAACATGGAGTTTTTGTTTGATGATCCTACTGCTGAAGATTATTCTATTAATCGTTATTTCGGTATGTATGTTAATGAAATAGAAGAAGGGCAATTTGATATATCAGGAGAGGGTTTTTATAAAGGAACTTCGGCAGAAAAAACTCAGCAGCCTACAATAACAAACATAACAGAAGTATCACAGTTATTGAATACTCCATTTGAAATGACAAATGATAAAGGTATTTTATTATATTTAGATCCAGCTAAAACGGAAACTATAACAGGCCTACCAACCCCAAAAAGAGTAGATGAAGTAGAATCTATATTTTATGTTAAGGATAAAGAAGATGATTTTCATACTATTAAGAAAGGTTCAACTTGGGGCGAAAACCAAATAAGGTTATTTGATACTAAAGTAGACATATCCTTATTCACTGGATATAAAGAGCCTGACACGTTTGCTAATGCATTAATTATTCCACGTGCAGGTGTTGCACAAATGTATATACATATAAAAGATAATGTACAAGAAGGTGCTTCTATTGCTTTCTTTGATGGAAATAATCTGGTAGGTAAAATATTTGCAAATAGCACATTGGCACCGGTGCCAGGAAAATCTTTTGAAAGATTTTTTAATCCTAATGGAACAATACAAGAAGTTGCACAGTCAGTAACATCTGCTATTAATATAGGTATAAATGAAAATGATAGATTTTTTGAAGCGTCTTACAATGATAGTACTGTTTATGTTAAGTCAAGATTTAGCGGTGCAAGATTTAACAGATTAAATTTTAAAACAGATATTACATTTCCAGAGTTTTATGAGCAAGTGGAAACATACCCTATTACTTCGGTAGCTACACCAGATAAAAACTTTGTAGGTGGTAATGATGTTAAGAATAGTTTGTTAAAAGTTACTCTTGGTGATCAAGATAGATTTACACCAGGTGACTTTGTACAAACTACTGGAAGTTATGCCACTATAGGCGATTGGGTTCCTTATACTGATGAGCCTATTTATAATGGCTTAGATGAAATTATTGGTTATACTGATATTGATAAGTATGCTATTATTACATGTAATGATGATCAAATAATGGTAACCAGATCTAACCAAGTTGCGTTATATTCAGATTATAAACCATCATTTGGTAGATTTTCATTTTTTGAAATTAAGGATTTTGACTTTGATTTTTATAGTACTCTTTATAGTGAAGAAGGTGAATTAGATTTTGAATTTTTTCAATATAATAAAACTACGCCTAATGCAGTGCAACCATTTAGTACAACTCCACCGTTTGATGATTATGTAGGAATAAGTAAAAATCCACAGATCAGAAACTTTTATGACAATGGTGGATTTTATAATCTTTTAGGATTAGTAAGTGAAGAAGAAAAAGAAGGCGATCAATATATTAGAAGTGAATATGATAGATTAAAAGAAAACTTTTTAACATCACAGGCAGCTAGTTCCAGGATTGCACCATACATTAATAAATGGGCATGGATTAATGGTGGAAAGGATGTAAGAAACCACCCTTATAGATTAGATGTTAATGAAGCGTTTGGTCTAAATAATTTTGCACCATCTAAATGGGATAAGATTCAAGAAGCTAGTGGTTATACTCATGAATGGTATTACTTATCTGAATTTCCATTATACTTTGGAAAAGATGCTATTGAAAGTTCATGGAGTTATATTGATGTAGCACCAACCGATAATACTGATGCTAACCCTATAACAGGACAGCAGTTTATTCCAGGTACTTTTCAAAATGTAAACAAAAATTATTTTGATGATTACTTTATAGTTCAAAGATTTACAACTGGTGGTATTACTGAGATAGATAGGCAATTAAGATATGGTAGATTTAATGGTGGAGATGAAAAGAATTTCTCAGAAACTTTTTTAAGAGGTGTTAGAGTTATTGCTAAACAAAAAGCAATAGGAACCGAAAAGGCAGATTTTAATGCAAGGGCACTATCTTATGTAAATGATGGATCATTTAATGATTATAGATTTTCTGCAATATTAGTTCCTAATTTACCAGATAAACCAGAATTCCAAGTTAAGTTTATAAAGAATGAAAAGTGGAAAACTGTCGTTATGTTAATTTCAGTTGACTATGATGTTAATTGTATTAATGGAACACCGGGCCAGGCTGGAAGTACCACAGCTAAATCTATTATAGATAGAACTGCTTTATATTCCTTAAATAGTAATTTTAAAACTGGACCAAATGCAGATAGATCTACATGTGCACCTACTATAGGTGGAACTGGTAGTTATGAATATGAACAAACTGTTTTAAGAGGTTCTGTTTACTTAGGAGGCTCAAGTATAAATAGTGATGGTGTGTATGTGATTAGGTTTCAACCAGATATAAACGGCGTAGAGCCTGATTTGGTTAATGATGTTAGAATATTAGAAGACGGTACCTATGGACAAATTAAGTTCAGAATACCTGATGCCCCAGGTGGTGATATTTTTTCTATTAGAGGAATTGTTGAAGTATTAAGTAAAAATGTTCTTTTAGCAAATGAATTTACAAAGAACAATATATTTCCTATGAACCCACCTGTTTCATCACCAGGAAACCAAGAATTAAGAACAGCAGTATATACAGTAAGTGCTGGTGGTTATCAACAGTTTTCAAATAGATTAACTGCTGCTGCATTCGGTAATATATTTGATGCTGTAAACCAAGGTGATCCTAGTATCCTATATGAAACTATCGCAGCTGATGGAAGTCAAGTAAAAAATAAAGATGGAAGTTTAGCTCAAACTTTTGGAATTGAATTAAGAGCGCAATCAGATATCTTAAAATCTATTTATGTTGGGGTATTACCAGATCCTGCAAAACCAACAGCCTTTAACTTGGCTGATGTAATAGGTTATGATTTATCTTTACAAAAGACACCAAGAATAACTCCTATAGCTAGACACGCTGGTTATTATGAACCTTATGCATTACCTTTACTATCATTTAGAGACCCTTATCAAAATTTAGATTTTGAAGAAGTGACAGGTGGAACGGGTAGTGTACTTATTCCAGATGCAGCCTATAAAATAAAAGTAATGGAGTTATGTAAATATAAGAATGCACAATTTAATAGTAAAGATCCAAACTTTGGACAAATTCAAAATTTCTTTTATCATAAAGTAAATGAACAAGATCCTTCTACAGTTTTAGAATTATCAAGAGAAAGTGCATTCCCTAGTTTATATCCTTTAATTAATGAGATAGGAATTGACTATAGAGATTTTTATATGTTCTCATCTAACTGGGAGCCTTCTTATTTTGTAAAAAGTATTGATAAATCATTTCAAGAAAAAGTTATAGGAACAAGATCTATGTTTGAAAGAAAGTCATTCTTCGGTTCTAAAAGTATTAAAGTTCCAGAAACAATTGTATTAGATACTTTTAAACCTGACCCTTTTGTTAAAGCTGCCATTAGACAACCTAGTTTAATTGATGGAACATTTATGTTTCAGGATCAGTCATCTGTTACGGTTAACAAAAAGATTATAAAAACAGAAGGGGTTAAAAATATAAGAGCAATTAAGAAAAAGCCATCCGCGCCTGTAATTACTTTTTATCTCTTTAACCAAAAAAGATTAATTGAATATTTGTTTGATCCGATTAAAGCCCAGTTTGAAAAATACATTAATGAGCTATATGGATTTGGAGACTTAGAAACTTTAGATGATGATGTAAGACAATACATAAAAGAAAATATATTGAAGTTATATAAAGTAGAAAGAGTTGATTTTTATACTTTAGCAAGCAGGACTAAACAACCTGATACATTTAAGACTGCTGAGTTAACCGATGCAGAAAAAATTAGTAGCGGTTTAACTATCAGCAATAATGTAGCATCAAAAACATTAAATACTAATCCATTTGATTTAAAGCTAATATATAATAAAAGAACAGGTTTCTCTGAATCGTTTGGTTTCAGTGTTACTTTAGTTAAAAAATAATAGAAAAGAAATGCCAATCACTATACAAGAAATAATAGCATCAGATACTATTTCACAACTGGTCGATAAAACAAATTTTAATTTTGACCAATTGTTACTTAATGGTGGAGGTCCCGCAGGGCCTGCTGGTATTCAAGGGCCAGTTGGTCCAGCTGGAGGAAGAGGCCCTAAAGGCACAACATGGTATGAAGATACCTCAACATCTACACCAGGTGCTACACCTAACTCAACCTATCCAACTACTAACCCATTAGAAGGAGATTACTATTTACAATTTAACGGGCAAGTCTGGGAATTTAAAAATGGAGCCTGGAGTTTAACTACTATTGACTTAGAAGGACCACAAGGGCCACAAGGACCAGGTGGTGGTATGGGAGATACTTTTGGTTCACCTACAATAGGATTACAAACAGCTATTTATAATGGCCCTATAGGGGAAGGTACTGGTGCAACTACTGGTAATGAAGGCGTACCTTCGGTTATGATAGGTGGTGCGGTATCTACAACTATCCCATTGGCTACTATTCCATTGACTAATGCTTACATTATACCTGATGCTGTTGCTAATAAAATGATATCTAGTACCGCATCATTATTAATTCATCAAAAAGATTCTGCCGCAAAATCCATAGTATTTCACGGAGGTGCTGCAAATTTAAATGATAACTATCAACAATCGAATCTTTCTTCTTTATGTAATATTTCTATTGGAGTTGATGATAGGCTAGTCTTAAGTGCGCCTAAAGTGGCTACTACACCAACCACAGTAGATGAATTAGTTGGTTTTGAACTTTCGGTACCAGCGAGGTCTCAAAGTTTTCAAGCAGGTAAAGCAATAACATTCCAAACTGGACAAAGAACCGCTCAAGATTTTGGTGGAGAGAATTCTGATTTTACTATTAATGTAGGAACAGGTTCATCAGCTGGAGGTAATAAGTTTGTTCTAACCACAGCAGGAACTAGTGGTTCTACACTTATTCAAGCAGGTACAGGGTTTCTTCCAATTACTCAACAAAATGGGCAGGTTGGTACAATACAACTCCAAGCAGGTTTAATTAATTTAACATCATCAGTAAATCAAAATATTCAATTTCAATCAGGTGGAGAAATTAGACTAGACACTAGGCTTAGTACTAATCCTGCTGGACAAATCAGTATGAAATCTGGTAGTGGAGGTATTTTACTAGATGTAAATAATGAAGGTAATATTAACATTACACAAGCTGATGCCACTACTTCCGCCATTGGGGATATTATTATTACTAATAATTCACAGGCACCTAATTCAACCGTAGGAGGAGATATTTATATACAAGGAAATAGTCAAATTATTTTAAAGAAAACTACTCAGACTGCAACAAATAATTCTAGTATAGTTATTGACTATGGAAGGATGAACCCATTAACAAATTTACCTCAGCCTCATACAAGATTTGTAGGACCTCAAACAATAGCAGGTTTTATTGCATCGTACCCACCACAGTCATTCGTGAACCTTATATATAAAGACCCTACTGCTTTTGCTACGACTACAACTGCTATATTTGAATTAACTGGAAATAATGGTATTACTGATTATGCTCCAGGTGCAATGTTACAGGCATGGACCGGTGGGACACAAGCAATTAGTGGTTTAGATGCAGGCCTGTTGGCAATAGCAATGGGGAGTGAAGGACCTCAATCGCCAGTAGCAGCAGCTAATTTTGCGTGGGATAACACATTAGGATTTTCAGTAAGAGATAGCGGTAACCTTAATGAATACTTTACTGCAAGTAAAAATAAAATTGCATTTTCATCACCGTGGGTATTAAAAAGAGCAACCGGTAGAAATTCATCTATTAACTCCGCTCCTAGTACTGTCATTGATATCACAAGTACAACTGATGCCCCATTAAATTATGGTTGGAATACTAGGCAAGACCAAACACCACAATACTACAATAATTTCCCCTCATCAGGTATGCCAACAACCGAAGAACTAACAGTTCCATTTATTTCTCTTAACTTTGGACCAGGATTAGGATATACTTATCCTGGGACTGGTTTTAATGGTGGAGCAAACGTATCTTATGATTATAAAGTTGCCTTTCCTATTGGTGCATATCCTGGGCAAAGATTATTAGTAAAGTTATATGTTCAAGCTCTCTCGGTTATTGGATCTACAAAAGCTGGCCCTCCAATTACATATTCACAATATGGAAGCGTTGATTTAAGAATTCCTCAATTTAGAATTAAGTCTCCTAGTTCATCAGGAAACTGGACTTCTTGGTGGGGATCAACTGGGCCTAATCAAGTAGCGGATGGTTATTCAGTAATTACTGTTAGTACAGATAGTAATGATGCTGGAGATGGTATTGGTAGATATAAACTAATTGATATGATATGGGATGGACAGTATGTAACACAAACAGGTGCAGAGGTTAATTTTGCTGATCCCAATGCATTTACAACTCAAGTACAACACGGATGGGGGATTGTCAGTACTACCTTTGGCTCTGTTAACAACAATTTAGTAGCTATTAGTGGTTATGATAATTCACCAGGATGTTTTATAGCCGGAACTGAAATCGCATTAGCAAATGGAGATACAAAAAATATTGAAGATATTATTCCAGGTGAAGAATTAATAACATGGAATGAATCTAAACAAATAAGTGAAGTAGGTACTGTAGGCGGATTAGATGTAATAGAAGAAGTAGGTATGGTTATTGTATTAACCTTTGATAACGGATCTACTATTAAGGTAACTGAAGCCCACCCATTCTACCATATAGACGGTGAGAATGTTGGTTTAATTAATGCTGCTGATTTAAGAGAAGGTTTTGAAGTATATCAATTAAACGGAGAAAAGGCTAAGGTAGTATCCACGAAAGAAGAACAAGGTTTGTATACTGTTTATAATGTAACAGACGTTAGTGGTAATCATAACTATTATGCAAATGAAATATTAGTACATAACAAAGGAGGACTTTAATAATTAATTAAATTAAAATGACAAAGAAAGAAATAAAAGAACTTAATGGATATGTAAGTAGGTATAGGGAAATTCAACTTTCCTTAGACTTAATGCAAAAAAGTATTGAGAGCTTAGCAAAGAAAAGGGATGGACTATTTCATGAAGTAGATGGAATGAAGCTTAAAGAAAAAAGTTTTATAGATAAAATTGCAAAAAAATATGGAGCTGCCGAGGTAACGCCTAATAAGTTAATGAAGTATATAAAATGATTTTAATTGTTAAAAATATTCTTGGTATTCTAACAGACCCAAAGAACACTAGGATGTTTTTACTGGGAGGAATAGGAGTGTTATTATTTTTGTTATTAAGACAGTGTAATGAAACTGATAAAGCAAAAGGTGAAGTAACAAGATTTCAAAATAATTTAATAGCAGCTAATGATACCATTAGAAATTATGTAAATGAAAACGGCGAATCTGTTGGGGAAATCAAAGGTTTAAATTTATCTTTAGAAGAGCTAAGAGATAGTTTAGAATTTGAAAAAAATAGACCTCCTATTACAATTGTTAAATATAAAACTATCGTGGAAGAAAAGATAGTTGAAGTTCCTGTTAAGACTAAAGATACTGTAGTTGAACAAGACGGTGTTGAATTTAACTCTGTTTTAAGTTTTGAATCGGCAAAGGAATGGTCAAAAAGTTCAAGGTTAATTGATGTAAGCTTACCGTATACATTAAGTGATAGTTTATCTTTTGGTTCTGCAACAATTGGATTAAAACAAAATATTTGGTTGGATGCTACTTTATCTCAAGATGTAAAAACGAAAGAAGTATTTATAAAATTAACTTCTGATTATCCTGGTACTACTTTTAATAATACCCAAGGGATAATGATTGACAAAAAGAGTTCTGCATTTAAAAGCTTAGAAATGCAAAACAGAAAACCGTTTGGTTTAGGACTGAATTTAGGAATGGGTGTAACAGGTACAGGTGACTTTACTCCTTATTTAGGAATAGGTATATCATGGAACCCTAAGCTTTTACAATGGTAAATAAATAGAATAGAATGGAATCATCAAGGTTTATACAAATATCTGAGCAAATACTTATAGAGTATGTATATACTAGTCAGGCTACGCCTACTACGTTTAATACAGCAACTTACCCTATAGAGTTGATGAGAGATGCCAATACTCAAGGAACTTATTTATTTAATCCTGAATCTGTTTCAGCAGTAATGGGTAACTATCAAGATATATCTGCCGCTGCTAATAATTCTAATAAAACTCAGTTTGTTTATTTAGATACAGACATAGGTGTTCCTTATAATGATTTTAGTCCAGCATTAACAGATACTGCTGACTTATTACAAACATTCAGTCCAGAATTAGATGTTGCTTATGATAAGGTTAGAGTTCATTTTATAGCAGGTTTTAGTTTTGGGGATTTTGATGGAATAATATTTGAAACACAAGTACCGAGAAGAGATGGTGTAATGCTTAACTTATCATCTATTAATTTTTTAAGAAGTGATACACCTACATTTAATCCTGAGCCTTTATTGATTGCAGATCAATTATACGCTACTTATATTGAATGGAGAGTTCCTGCTTTATACTTCATGAACAATTTATTTTCTGCTAGTGATCCAAACGGTATAGGATATAAATTAACTGAAGGACAAGGATTTTTAGGTACACCACCAATTACATTAAAAGCTAGTGGTATTTATCAAACGATAACAGAAAATGCGTATAACTTTTACGAAGTACAAGAAATAAATTCTGTTTCTATTTTAAGTAGAGATATTTATGATAACCTATATGCTGAAGTGAAGCAATCCGATGTAGGTGACTACTATGAATTATCAGGACAAGTTACTGGATCTACGTTTAGTAACTTTATTGCTCAGTTAAATTCATCAGGTGGCCAATATGTAGTATTTCATGAAATAAGTGTAACCGAGCAAATAGGTACAGTATTTACTCAAACTAGTTTTCAGGTTATAACACAAGATACTGAATTTGATGATCCGGTTTTATTTAGACCAATTATTAAAAATGCAAACAGTGCAGTTTCTTTTTCAATTAATTATGTATTAAGATTGTATAATAAAGCAGATGCTACTCAGATAATTAAGAATGCTAAATTAACTTCATTTGAACCACAAAAGTACGGACCTCAAATGATACAAATTAATTTAGGAGTAGTTCCAACTGTAGCTAATGTATACAATCAAATTAATAATGATACAGGCAAACAATTAGTTGTAGGAACAGGGAAGACAGATACTGGAGATACAACAGATCAAGTAGTAGAAAAGTTAGTGGTAAAAACATCATATGTAACTACCTTTAGAGATAGGATAAAAGTTAAAGCGGCTATATCCCCAGTAAAAATACAAACAATAACCGAAGACGATGGCAGCGAAACAAAATAAATTATCAGAGGCGGAACAGATACAAAAGAAAGCTACTACAAAAACAGTTGTAGGTGGTGTAAATACTAATGTGTCTATAACAAAAACTCAAAAAGAATATTATCAAAGGTTTGTTAACTTATCGGTTAACGAAAAGCCTTTGCCTCAAGGAGATGCTACAATTAGAATAACTCCTTTTGATGATTTTTATTTATTTACTTTATTTGATGAAATTGATGGAGAAGATACTCCAATTGATTTAAGTAATGTAGGAAGTTTGTTTTTAAACTTTATTGGTGATAAAGATGATATTGATATAAAAAATCATACACAAGTAGAGGAAGTCGATTTATCACAAGGTGAAGTCTTATTTAGAATTACAAGATCTGATAGTAAAAAGATTTTAGCTTTAAACAATAATAACTTTTATATTTCTACTAAGATGATTGATCCGCAAGATGGATCCACATCAGATGAATCAGTTATATACCAAGGTCTTTGGTTGGCAGCATCTGATGCAAATAGAATATCATTAACTTCTCAGATTGAAGAACAAAGATTAGAGTACAGTATTGAGTTGGCAAAATTACAAGCAGAAATAGCAGACTTAAAAGCTCAGATTGCAGAGTTAGTTACTTCTGCTACTGAAGATGATGTAACGATAGAAGCTTTAAGAAATAGCAACGATGAACTTACTAACGAACTTGCAGAATTATCTAAAGATTTAAAATCTACAAAAATAGAACTGATAAATAAAAATGCTAAGCTGGCTCAACAGATGGCATTTAAGCAAATAAAGAAGAGGCAACAAATATTAGCAATTAAAAATTCAGCTAAAGTTGCTCAAACAAGATCTAAGAAAAGATACTTTTATAGAAATGCAGCAAAGAACTTAATTCAATATACCATAGGTAAGAACCAAGTATCAGCATCTACTATTAAAGATGATTTATTAAGAGATAGGAATAATTTATAAGATATGATATTAAGCGCAAGAAATAATCAATTTAAATTTGACTTTCCTAGAAATTTTATACCTAAAGAAATTGTTGAAAAGTATAAACCATTTCTTACAAGAATTCCTGGTGGTTTGATTAAAGAACCTATTGACTATTGGAATTATGGAATACAATCTTTAAATTTACCAGGACCATCTTTTGATGCAGTTACGCAAGTAGACTATCCAGGTAACCAAAGAGCATTTAGATCAAGTATCCCAAAACAACAATTGTTTGATAAAACGATGACTGTGACTATGCAAGCTTTTGATGGATATGTTAATTATTGGATGGCTGTAGAAATGTTTGAGTATTATTATAAATTAAGTGGCAAACACCCTTATTTACCTGAAGGTGTTGGAGTTCAAATGTTAGATGCTGATGGTACTGTTTTTGTAACTATACAACTTAAAGATATGTTTATATCTGAAATAGGTGCATTAGATTTAAACTTTTCAAGTAATACGATAGAATTTCAAACATTTGACATTACATTCGGTTATAATATTTTAGATGTTGCTGTTAACATATCCTAATATATAAACAAATAAAGAATACAAATGAAAACCTTTAAAGATTATTTAACAGAAAATACAGATGAAACTTTAGACATAAAGGAATTACTAAATGAGTCTCATGAGTTAACCGAGGAACAGGATGCTGCTATTGATATGACAGTAGAAAGAATTCTTGAAGCTCAAAAAGAAGGCAAGCCTTTAGAAGACTGTGTTGAAGAAATAATTAATGAAGGTTTATTAGGAAGTATATTTGGTGGATTAACCGGTTTTGCTTTAGGAAAAACTATAGGTAAAGCTGTAGCTAAAGTATTAGGTGTTACTAAAGGTGTACTTTATGATTTATTAACCTCACGTCTTGTAGGTGCTGCATTAGGTGCAGTTATCGGCAAGAGAATATAATTAGAATGATTCACATAGGAATTGATTTTTCTTTAAACAGTCCAGGCGCTTGTGTACAAACAGCCGATGGCGAATATCACTTTATAACTTTTTTTAATTACGGAAATCGTATATGGGATGAAGAAGGTAGAAAAATACCTAAAGCTTTTAGTGCTCATAAAGAATTAATGGATGACGGTGCTATTCTAGGATTTCCATACAATAGGCAAGTTACAAGTAAAGAATTTTTACCTAGAGAACGACAGAAGTTAGAAGACGCTGGAAATATTAGTTCATTAATGGTTGGAATATTCTCTACATTATTTGAGGGTGATAAAGTCTCTGTTGCATTAGAAGGGTTTTCATACGGATCAAAAGGAAATTCTTTTATAGACATTATTCAATATAACACCTTTTTAAGAAAGGCATTGATAGATAAGTACTCAATTGAAAATCTGTCTGTCTTTCAACCGTCTCATGTAAAGAAATTGGCTGGGAAAGGAAATGCTAATAAACATTATATGGCTGAGGCATTTCAAAATGATGTCCTTAATGATAAAGGCTTAAGAAGAACTAAACTTTGGAAATGGTGCCAAGGAAAAGACTTCAGCACAAAAATTCCTAAACCCATAGATGACATCGTTGATGCCTACTTTATACTTAAAGCCTTGAAATCTGCTAACTAGATACTTTTCTAACATTGAATAGTTAAAAATTATATTGCAACTTAGTAATTTTGTTTCAGCTTTCTATAAAAAAAATTAAAATAAAATGATAAAACCTTTAGGAAATAGAATATTTTTAAAAAAGGATGAGCAACCAGAGAAGAAGGGCAGCATTATTTTAATAAAGAAAGAAGGACAATTTGCCCCTCCATACTCCGGAACTATAATAGGTGTAGGTGATGGTGTTGAAGATAAAGATTTTCAAATAGGTATAAAGATTCTTTTTCATGATTTAGCCGGTAGTGAATTTAAATATAACGGTGAAAAAGTTCTAAGTATAAGAGAGCGTGATGTTACAGCAATAATAGATAAAAATGTTAAAATAGTCTGAAACAAACTGACTTAGGGGATATATAATAAACAAAGGTACTAAAAAGTTTGGTACTTTTAAAAGGCGATAACAAGGCGAAGTAAATAGGCATTAAAAAATTAAAAGGCGTTTAGATACGAGGCTTGTTATCATAAATTAATAATAACAAAAAAAGGCAATTAACATGGCAAATGAATTCGACATTTTTAACGTAAGTGTAAAAGATTTAGACACTGGTGAAAGACCATCTTCTGCAGGAAGTGATCTTTACTCACCTAAACCAGATCAAGGACAGGACGGAACTTACCGTTCTTTAATTAGGTTTC
>WLWE01000650.1_pt1 | contig 29296 bp, 47 predicted proteins | sample 6718301 | NCBI WGS metagenome assembly WLWE01 (sample SAMN12718691, study PRJNA515312) | sponge metagenome | isolation source: marine sponge | host: Mycale hentscheli | place: New Zealand: South Island, Marlborough, Capsize Point | collected 2003-05-01 | reverse complement strand
TTTTGAACCGTGACCGTGAGTTTTTGGGCATGGACTGGTATCCCTACTTTGCGTTTATCCGCAAGTCACCGGGCGCGTTTAGCACCACAGTGATTGAGGCGTTTGAGCGTTACACCCAGGAGGTGGCGTAATGAATTTAGAACAGGCTTTGACCGAAGTCGATCGGCTCACAGTGATTGCTAACAAACTTAGTCTGTTAGTGGACAAAAAGAACAACATTATTGAGTCACTGCGTCAGGAAGTTGTCCAGGGGCATACGCGTCATGATGCACTGCGTCAGGAAGTTACCACACTGTGGTATGAGATCGATCACCTCACAGGAGAACTTCAATGAGCCCTTCAGACATCAAGGCCAAGGCATTCGACCAGGTTATTACACTGGTAAGTGAACTGCCTGAGTTCCCCACACGGTCAGAACTTGCAGAGCTCCTGGAAAAGATCCAGGGCTTGGACTATGTGGTATCAGAAACTATCTCAGGCCAGATGGCAAAGTATCGGAAGCGCCTGGAGGAGTTATAATGGACACAACAGAGTTTGTGTTTAAGATGGTGTTTGGCAACGAGTATGCCAGCCCATTCTCTGAAGGTTCAGAGTACAAAGGTATCCCCATTGCAGAGCGTGATACACTTGAGATGAAGCGGTTTATGAAGCGTAACAATCTCAGAGCTCGTTACCGTGGACCTCGCAGGGTTGGTTACTGTAAGTGGAGTCAGAAGGTTGAGACCACTCTACAGGGCCGACAGGATTGTCTGAAATCAGACGCAACTCACTTTAGTCTCTACAAGGCATAACATGAAATATCTTTTAGTATTACTGAGCTTGGTATCTGCTCAGGCTGTAGCTCAGATTCAGGACGACAAACTCATAGTCAACCTGGAAACTCCCAACTACAATAGCAGTATTGGTCAGATTGGACAGATACGTGGCTGGGCAACGCACCCCACTCAGCAGGTTATTTTTGCTGAGATCTACATTGACGGTGAACTATGGTCAGAGATTCCAGTAGGCGGTCAGCGAGTAGATGTGGAAAATGCATACCCCAACTATGTAAACTCTGATTACTCAGGCTGGGCACAGACCATCAACTACAAGGACTTTGCAGAAGGCTATCATGATCTGGAAGTTTGTGCTTACACTAACCTCAACAGAGTCAACTGTGTGACTGGCAGGTTTTGTGTGGAGAAGGTGCCAGGCGGTAACTTTATTTCAGACCCCAGCATCATTGACTTTAGGTCGTTAGATAGGATTCACATGGCTCAGAATGCTATCCTGTTACAAAAGATCGAAATCGACGGTGAGTTTTACAACATGGAACTCCACTGGGATACCAGTACACAGGGCTTCATTGTTGAGCAAGTAGAGCCCTATGTGGACATTGACTATCTGCAAGACACTGACTACGAAGGTTGGTGCACTGAGTGTGAGGAGTAACCTATGATTTTTACCTGGCAGATTTTTGTAAACGATCGCTTCAGAGCTACAGTTAGGTCAATGACTGAGCAAGGGGCGATCGATTTTTGGTACATGCACTTTGGTAGCGCCAGTAAGTACACTGGTGTGGGCAGAGATCAGATCAAGGCTATCAAGATATGATCAAGCAGAAGATAGCACCCAGAAAGCCAACCATAGACCTGGACGGTCCTGATGGCAATGTGTTTATGATACTTGGCATGGCTAGGTCATTGTGTGACAGACTGGACTGGGACTATGACAAGTTTGATGCTGAAGTCAAGTTCTTTTCTGACAGTTATGAGGATGTCATAGGACTGTTTGATTCTTGGTTTGGTGACTACTGTGATCTGGAGACTTCACAGGATTATCTGTTAAAAGTATTTGACAATCAGTAACTTAGAGCTTGACAGATCGTCAAAGTATGCTATCATAATAGTATGAATATCAACAAGGAAATCAGTAATATCATGAAAAGGATTTTAATAGCAGTTTTTGTTTTGGCATGTAGCACTCAAGCACATGCCTTTCAGGGTTTTGAAATGTTCCAGATGACATTGGACTCTTTGGAGTGTTTAAGAAAGCCCAGCACAGACATGGTGATTTGTAAGCCCAAGACTTCAGAACCTGAAGAAGTCGAACCTCTGGAACCCACCATAACTCCTGAGCCTGAACCTGAGCCTGTGGGCTGGGACCTATACAATCGTGAAAGAATTTATATCGACGATAGTGAGATACAGATGGCTGGATGTGCTGATCCCTCAAAGAATTTGGTTTACTTTAATTTAGATGTGGATCTGGATGGCGATCAGGATGTGATATTTGGCTTTACATGTTTTAAGCCTGTGACTGATACTGAATACCTCAGACAGCATGTCACATATGACGAGTTCTACGGTTGGATTGCAGACCAGTATCTGGCTGTGTTCATCAACAATGATGGAGTGTTTGAGAACGATCAGAGTATCTTTGGTGGCGAATATCCTGTGTTCGATACCACGCTAAAGGCCTGGAATGCTTTTAATGTGGGCGATGTCAATGGCGATGGCTATGACGATGTTTTATTCCAGCATCACTGGGATAACAGCGTTCATGACATCGTTAACGAAAGAGCATTTAATGACACAGACAATTGGTCAGGTCGTTACGTCAGCAATGCTGGCAGTGTGATGCTGAGTGACGGCGAAGGTGGATATGTGGCTCATATGTTGCCTTTCCAGAATGGTGAGGCTGTACCAGCCTTTTACACCGACAACTTAGGCGATACATATCTGTGGTTGTTTAGCACCAAAACGTTCATGCCTGCTGATTGGGTTGATGAATATGAAGCCAGAACCCTGGACCTGGAATTCAGACCATTTGTAGCCCGTGTGGAAGGTGCTGATCTCATAGATGTAACAGACCGTTATTGGGAACGTCAGTATAACTTTCCAAGCCATTTGGGAGATCACTGTTGGGTTCAGCGAGGCATGGCTGTGAACGGTGAGTACCCTATTAGGCCTGACCGTCCTGAGCAACCTGGATGCATGAACCCAGCCAACCAGATTGTGCAGGATTACTCACAAGTAAACTTTCAGGGCAAGGTATACATCAATGTCCTGGGCGTGAATACTCGTGAAGAAATATGGGATATTGAGCCAACTGATACCAGACTAAGTGAGTGCGAGTACCTATATAACATTGCTAACAACTCAGGCAATCAGGAAGATTTCGATCAGTTCGAAGATTGTAAGGTAGAGGTAATGTCAGGTCCCTGGGACTTGGAGAGTCTGCAGGTATTGAGCATGGACACTGAGCAAGGTGTTTATGTTTCCAACAGTGCGATGGCCCAGGGCGAATACAGGTTCTATGAGGTACCTGAGGAACATCAGCGAGGGGGACAAAGATATCACAGTCAGTATTTCTTAGATCTGGGTGATCAGTACTTGCTGACCTATTGGGACTGGGGACTCACTATTGCTGACAACGGTTCAGATGTGGTTGTAATGCTCAACATGCCTGGTGCTCTTTTAGACTCTGGCGTTGAGATAGACGATCTTGATGAGTTTTTTGACTATGCTATCAACGTCAGACCCCCTACTCCAGGAAGTAACGGCAATCTCGTAAGCCCCCAGACATACTTGGAGATGGGCACCAATATGTGGTCAATCATGGACTCAGGCTTCTGTATTGACTTCCTAGATACTGTGGAACCTGAGGATTGTTATAATCCAGATTGGTGGACACAGAACCGTGTGGACAGGTTTGAAACTCGTGAAACAGAACACGGCCGCAGTTTGGCTTACAGAGTAAGTAAAACTGATGGTGTGATTGTGCCAGAGCCCAAGCTCACTAACTTTAACATGGCCTTCAATCCCTTTAAGTCACAACTCATAGACTTTGACAGCGATGGCGATCTGGACTACTACCTCAGTGATTACAACATGGAGTGTGGTGCCATGTGCTACTACGAGAATGTAGGTGACTTTGAGTTAGTGTTGGATCTGGATGGCATCTGGGGTCAAGCTGATGCAGAGTTTTGGGCATGGCAGAGTGTGGCATGTGCTGGACCACAGCGACCAGAAGATGGTTTTTGGAAGAACGGATTATGCGATCTTGACTATGATTTTAACGATACTATGTTATTCTTGCAACCAGATTCAGGTAATGTGACTATTTCAGACATCAACGGTGATGGTATCCCAGACTTTTATGCGGTCAAGAACGAAGGGTATATTGAAATAATCTACGGTGAGTGATTGACACTCAGAGATTCTGTGCTATAATAGTTAGACACCTTCAGGAGAGTTTGATATGACAATGCACATGATGGGCCATGCTTACGACACTGTTAATCGCGGTCGTGTCAAGGCCAAGAAACTTACCAAGCGTGACCATGCTAGACTAGAGCGTGAGTGGCTGGACTACAATAAGTTTGCCCGGCAGAATCATTTGCAGAAGGTTACCTTTGACGAGTATGTAACCAGCGCATTCGGTCGTAACAAGGTACAAGTCAAGCCCACACATCAGACTTTCACTGAGCTTGAGCGCCCCAAGATAAGTAGTTATCGCAGAGACGAAGGTACTTATTACCCCAGCGCAGACAGCGTTCAGCATGATCCTGACGCATGTTCAGCACCAGAGCGCAAAGAGTATACCGGAGATCTGCTTGCTGGTATCGCGACTATGCACAAGAGCAACGCCGTACCAGTAATGAAGGGCACAGACGAAGCCCGTGATATTGCTCGTATGCGGAGATAAACTATGAACTACAAAGGAAGCCTTATGGCTGTGGTGTTATTATTAGCACCTCTCACAGCCACCTCACAACCAGAAGTCACAGCATCAGGCACTGGTGGTAATCTACAAAAAGCTCAGGAGAACTCCTGGGCGGCGGCTCATTTTGCCTGTAACCGTAAGGGCTTTTGGGCAGACTTAGATACTGTTAAAAACATCAGTACAGACCGTAGCCAATACAAGATTGCAGGCGGTCGCAAAAAGATCAACACCTATCGTATCAACGTCACAGCAACATGTGGCACAGACTATCAGAGGTACCCTAGTGGTCAGCAACCGGAAGATTAAAACCACAGTACATCGTGGAATATTACATGTAGAGAAGGCACTGTTACTGTTCATAGTAGCAGGTACTATCTGGGCCGCAGGCTTTGATATCATCGACATGTTTTCAACCCAGGGCAAGATGGATTTAGCAGATTTATTTCTGTTATTCATATATGCTGAGATACTTGGCATGGTGGGCGCGTTCTATCATGACCATCGTATCCCAGTTACCCTGCCCATTATTATTGCTATTACTGCGCTCACTCGTATGATTATTTTAACCACCAAAGGCACAGAGCCTGAGTTCATATTATATGAGACCGTGGGCATACTGGTACTGAGTATTAGCGCATTTATCATGACATTTAAGGATAAAATAAGTCTGGAAAAGATGAAATTAAAGCAGGACATACAGAAAGATGAATACTGAACCCATGAATGTTATGATTACCTTTGTGAGTGGCACACGAGTCCAATATCAGATTCTAGTACCCGAAGGTGACGACATAGACTGTCAGGTATGGTTCAATACCCATAAGTTTATTGCGGCTCAGGAAACCACCAACACAGCAAATGTAGGCGATGTATGTGTGGATCACAGAGTAACCTTTATCAATCTGGACAACGTCATAAGCATCAAGGAGTTAGACTGGTGAGGCAAAGACACAACACAACCATAATCAATGACATTATTATCGAGCAGAATGTCAAAGAGTTTGATCCCAGATGGATAGGCAGAGGCGCGTTTAATAGTCTGACCCGCACCTGGGTAATGAACATCCCCAAGAATGGATCAAACAGCATAGGCAGGCTGATTGCGCCTGGCAACCGACTCAGACTCAACTGGGCTACTGAGCGCAACTACAGTGAACTGGGTACGCCAGACGACAGATTCATAGTAGTGCTCAGAAACCCCATAGAGCGTTTTGCTGGCAGTCTAGCCCAGCATTATGTAATCAGACTAGAGCATGGTGTGACTTTGCAGGATATGAATCACAGCATAGACAGTCTGGAATGGATCGACACCAGATTTGATGACATGCATATCTGGCCACAGTTTACTTTTTTACATGGCATACCCTGGTATCAGTGCGAGTTTATTACCATGGATAATTTAACTGAGATTCCAGCCATGGTGGGTATTAGTGATGATATTCAAAACTGGAACATCACTGAGGATGATGACACCAAGTATGCCACTAAAAAGCGCATACAGGCCATCATAGATACTAACCCAGATGTGTCAAAGCATTTAGCAGAATACTATCAGGCTGACAATGATATGATTATGAAGGCCATTGGTAGAATTCCACACCGATAACTTGACAAAACTCAGACATCATAGTATAAATATATGTGTAGCAAAAATTTAGATACGCCGAATGGGTACTAAAGGGCTACAAGTAAACTTGCTTAACATAAGGAGATTACCATGACAAGCAAACAACTTCGAGTCAATTCTGACTTAATCAACTCACAACTGTATAAAATGTCTGTAGGCTTTGACCGTCTATTCGATGACTTTTTTACAAACCCTGTAAACATTTCAGCACAGAGCTATCCCCCCTATAACGTAGCCAAGGTAACAGAAGAACGCTTTGAAGATGGCAACCAGATTCTGGGTGACACCTACTATGAGATCACACTGGCAGTGGCTGGCTTTACTGAGGCAGACATCGACATCACAGTAGAGAACAACCATCTCAAGGTAACTGGTAAGTCAGGCGTACTTGCTGAAGAAGCAGGATTTAAAACAGAGTATATCCACAAGGGTATTGCCGAGCGTAACTTTACTCGCACCCTGCGTTTAGCAGAGCATGTAGAGGTATCAGGCGCAGTTCTCCAGGATGGCATCCTGAGAATCAAACTCGTGGTAAATATTCCCGAAGAAGCCAAGCCTAAGTCAATCAAAATCACCAAGGCTTGATTAACCTGGGGGAGGCAACTCCCCCATCAAGGACACTACAATGGCATCAGAAAAAACTGCAACAGGTACCCGTAGCCAAACTCGTCTACAGTACCCCAGCAAGTATAATGTAGTCTTTCACAATGACGACTTCACTCCCATGGAGTTTGTGGTTAGTTTGTTAGTGGAAGTGTTCGATCGCACCCTAGAGCAGGCCAAAGACATAACAATACAAATACATGAACATGGTCAGGGTGTAGCGGGCACTTATTATTATGAAATTGCCGAACAAAAACAACAAGAGACAGTGGTGTTGAGCCGTCACAACGGACACCCACTCAAAGTAACCATCAAGGAGATTTAAATGGATGCGCAAGCATTTGTCCTCAGAGTACCTCAGATAGAATTTGTGGGTCGTGAACAGACCACTGAAATGCCTGGTTTTGACTGGGTAACAAAAACTAGTAGTGACATCTTTGCAGGACGCAGAGTAGTAGTATTTGCACTACCAGGTGCATTTACACCCACATGCTCTAGCACACACTTGCCTGGATATGAATCAGTATACGAGCAGATGCGTGACTGTGGTATTGACGAAGTATATTGTCTGAGTGTGAACGATAGCTTCGTAATGAACGCTTGGTTTAAGAGCTTGGGCGTAGAGAATGTCAAGCCTCTGGCAGACGGTAGTGCCAAGTTTACTCGTCAGATGGGTATGCTTATTGACAAAGACAACCTGGGCTTTGGCATGAGATCCTGGAGATATAGCATGGTAGTAAACGATGGCACCGTTGAGCGTATCTGGATCGAGCCTGGACAGTCAGATAACTTTGATGCAGACCCCTTTGGTGTGTCAGACCATGACACCATGCTCAGATACCTACAAACCAAGGCCAAGTAATTAGGGCGCCAGAGGCGCCTTTTTTATAACTATAATAATGAAAACAAAATTCCAGAAAGCATTTATGCAATGTGCTCACACATTTGCTAAATTAAGTCACGCAAAGCGAGCGCAGGTAGGCTGTATTATTGTAAAAGATAATCGTATTATTAGCATAGGCTATAATGGCATGCCCTCAGGCTGGGACAACAACTGTGAAGACATCACCAGAGATCTGTCAGGCACTACCACACTAAAGTCAAAGCCAGAGGTTCTACACGCTGAAACAAACGCTATTGCTAAAGTAGCTCGCAGTGGTGAGAGTTGTCTCAACGCGCATCTATTCTGCACCCACATGCCTTGTCTGGATTGTGCTAAAATCATCTATCAGGCTGGTATCCACACAGTATATTATGATGTCGACTATGTGGCTCGCAAAGGATCAGGTCGAGACTTTTTGGAAGAGTCAGGCATAGAGGTCATACAAGTTACTCTTCAAACAACTGATTGAGTTCAGGTTCTATATTCTTTTCAGAAAAGAAAAATAATGCCAATCGATAATCATCAGTTGGCTTACCCCCATGCCAGTACTCATAGTTTTTCATGACAAATATCTCTCCGGGATAGTATGTGACTTCATCTACTCGCTCACGTTCAGACTCTGGCAGTTCCTCTATGTCAGGATGATCTCTGTATATCCAGGTAGTAAATCCACCTATGAGCGGAATAACTAGACTTGAGCTTCCAGGATATCCACTAGTACGACCTGTTGTACGGCCTCTGTGTCCGTCAATATGGCAGTTCAGTCTGGATTCACCTGTGAGATACTCCCACATGAACACAGTCCTGGGACCAAACTCCAGATTATCATAGGGCTCAGTGTAATAACTCATACAGGGGAATATTTCATTCACTCTGTGCCAGAGATCGTGAGGTGCGCTAGTACGGTAATACCTTTTGTCGGGATTTGTCCAAAACTGGGGCATTTTTTCCAGGGTCTCGATATTTGATTGTGCCCAGGTAATCAGTTCTGTGAGATCCAGGTTAAGTGGAAAGAATTTATACCAGTTTTTGTAGTCCATGTCTGTATTTACTTTAAATAAGTGTAAACCCAGGATATACAGACATGAGACTCAATTACAAAGACTGTGGCACCATAGGATTTACATGTAGTACATTTGATTTACTACACGCTGGACATATCACTATGTTAGAGGAAGCCAAACACCACTGTGACTTTTTAATAGTTGCCCTACAAACTGACCCCACCATAGACAGACCCGATAGCAAAAACCCTCCCGTACAGAGTATAGTAGAGCGACAGATACAGTTAGCGGCGGTAAAGTATGTGGATGAGGTAGTCATATACTCAACCGAACAGGATTTATGTGATTTATTATTAACCCTGCCCATCAACGTTCGTATATTAGGTGATGAATATGCCGATAAAGAATTTACGGGTCGTGATATATGCAAGCAACGTGATATTGATTTATACTTTAATAAGCGTGACCACAGTTTTAGCTCTACCAGTTTGCGTAGCAGAGTAGCTAGTCAGGCCTCACAGCCTCTATGAAGTCACTAGCATCAGTAATACCTTTTACCATACACCCCTGATAGTTGCCGGGATAGTATACTTCCACAGGGTCTGGTATGATCTGCCAGGCATCGAATATGTCAGGACGCTGTCTCTTAAACCATGACCAAGCACTTGCGCCACGATCACGGCTCACAAATATGTAATCAAAGAATTGTTCTGATATTTCAGTGTGTTTAAGCAATACTTCAAAGTTATCTGATTTGTCTGATGTGCGGGCATTGCCAGTGTTTTTTACACGATAATCTCTAAACTGATAATATCTGCTATAAACTCTGACACAACGGCCCATCATTTGTGCACCAGTAACCATGCATGGCTCCTCACGTTGATTATCCCATAGTATGGTATATAAAAACTGGTCTGACAGATGCAGATGTTCTGTATAGTTGAGTCTGAGTCTGTGATCCTGACACTCTGATGCCATCTTTGACATGGTGTATTCATAACGTTCTGAGTCAGTCTGACTTAAATTGGGGTTGGCATTGCCATTCCATATGGGAGTGATAGCCTGATAGCCACACGCCAACAACTCTGATGTCATGCCAAGATTGTCTACGTCCAGACCAGCCATGTCTTTCTCCTGCCCATGAATATATCTAACTCCTGACGCCATGTTTTATACCTGAAATGATGCTGACTCATCCAAGTATCTATCTCAGTCTGAGTTTGTGGCATCCTAAGCCAGGGCGCTGACTTATCTGACATCTGAGTAACTGTGGGCTCTTGTATAATGGCATGCTTACTCTGCCATAGATTCGATTGTAAGTCGTTAAAAAATTCATATCTGTCTGACATCTCATAACATATAGCACCACTCCATATGGTTACATCTGGCACAAATGTACTTGCTACCTCAGACTGATTGTGCCAGCTAGCCTGTCTGAACTCAATGCGGTCAGAGTCTGGCCAACGTGCACGGGCAATCTCTATGGGTTCAGGGCTGGTATCAAAGCCCAGGTATCTAAACTCATGTGTGATATAACCACGTTGGTCCAATATGTCTAACACTGGACCATGTCTGCACCCCACATCAACAATTTTAGTAAATTTATTATCACATATTATGTCGGCTTGTAGCTCGAACATGGGTAAGGCTTCTGGTGAGTCTAAATAATCTAACTCATGGAAGGCATAGGTGTCACCAAGTGTGATCTCATAGTCAGGATCACGTGGGGTCATGTCTATCCTGGGCCATGCATATCCTTGATAATAATAGATTTCACTCAGGTCTGTGAGATCAGACACGACTAAAGTCCCCAGCAAGTCTCCATAACAGTCTTTCTGAATCCCATACTGGTGTGCGTCTGTGCAGACTACTAAACTGGTCTGATAATATTAAGTCGCCAGGCTGGAATATGTGATGATATTGATAACGTTGTCTAAATATTATTGTCTTTAATCGTTCGATCATTTCTGTATGGTCTATTCTTTTGCTACCCTGCCAGGCTTTGATAATAAAGTCATAGGGGAAGTAGAAGTATTCCTCTAATGTATGTGGGTGTGTACCCACGAGTGGACGTATACTACCACCATGTCCCTCTAGGATCTCAAGCTCTGGGTCTGATTCATCCTCTAGGTGTGCCCAGATACCGTTCTGGAACTTTAGTCTGATCTTGATGCTACGCCAGTATTGCTTGTCAGACTCTGGTAAGTCATGAAACGGCTGTGTGGTATTACACCAGGATGTACAAGTATTGACATCAGGCTTTACACAATAAAGCATTACTAAGATTTTATCTATTAAATGTCTGCTATTACCGTTACTATGCCAGCCCAACTCAGTCTTACCAAACATTCCCAGCTTATTGCCGTCATCATCACGCTTGCCGGTTACCAGATATATCTCAGGATGGTCTGGAGGATTCATGAATAAACCAGGTGCTTCTGGCTCGCCTAAACGGTTACCTATGGCAGTAAAGTCTGACTCACGCAAGTCTTGGTCAGTGTATATGACCAAACCGTCTGTGTGTACCCTGTGACACATGTTTTTAATCTCAAAGTCACTCTGAGTGAGTATGTTGTCAGATGTTCTGAGGGGAGAGATCATATGTTATCAAGGTCGGCTTGCCCGTCCAGACTAAACATCAGTGCTATACGGTTTTCTTCACTCTGGTTTTCTACACCATGAGCAAAGCCTGTGTTTAAAAACCATGCATGTCCAGCCTCCAGATAACCTGTGACGTCAGACTTTTTAACTTTAAATCTATTAAAAACTTTTTCATTGGTATATATGGGCACAATAATACGAGTCGCGTATGTGGGGTCATAGTCAATATGTAGGGGTATTTCAGACCCTGGCTTTAATCTGGTAATTCTGACACGCATTGCTGGGTGTGCAAACTGGTTTACAATCTCTTCGAAGTAACTACCTGTGTACTCTGGCGTGGGTTTGTTGTAGAAACCCTCCTCTTTTATGGTCTGATTGCGTCTCAGACGTGCCTTCTTGGACTCTGTGGGGTCACCTATGTCTTGTAGGCCATTGTGTTCGGTTAGATTTATCTGGTCGAAGTTGTCATACACTGAGTCCACAAGTTGCTCATGGTACTCACATAACTTGGGATTGGCACTACACACGTCGGTATACCGATATGCCAGGGCGTCAGCCTCCTGTTGTAGGCGTGGTAAGTCAATTTCGATATGTTCTAATGCCGCAAAGGCAGGTAATTGGTATTTTCTTCTCATACCTATATTTATTTACAGGTATCTCCAACAGTGTGACAAATTGATACGCGCTGGTAGGTCTGGTCGACGTTTACGACACTCAAACTCTGGGTCCAGAGTAGTCGCAATAAAGAAGCAGTCACTGGGTTCGAAGCCAAGTTCATGACATATTTGTCTTTGTTCAGTTCGATACCGTCTGGGTATCTCACAATAGTCAAACCGTTCCAGGCATCTTATGGCTATGTCTACACTAGTATAGTTCCACATACCCACACCCTGGCTCATACTCAGGCTGGGATGCGGTGTCTTTGTAAACACCAAGCCTATGCGTTCGCCCACTAAGCCATGTGACTTACTGAAACTAAACCATGCTTCTGCACAATTTTCAGGTAATTCTATATTTAATTCAGGCGTACTACCTGCGTATGCCATGTCACAATATATGGGTTGATCTATGTCTGGAAATCCCACAATATTACCAGTGCCACAGTAGGGATTTGACATTATTAAACTAAATCTGTTGTGAGGTTCGTCATGTATCAATCCCCTGTTGCCCAGTTTAATGGCATATTCATAATCGCCTCGGGTTATCTGCCAACAGTTGGTGTGAGTCGCCACAAACTGAGTAATAGCATCTGTGACACCTGCCACAACATAACAGTGTTCAAATGCACTCAAGTCACAGTGCTGAGCTATTCTGTCACGGTATAGGTGTTCTAAGACCCGAAGTTGTTGTTGAGGTTTAAGTTCGCCACGACGTAGGTTAGTGATGGGCACCGTGCTAATAACATCACGAACCTCTGGTATTTCAGGCGCCTGTACCCATGGGTCGGACTTTAATAATTTAAATAATTTTGTACGGTTTGGACTTAACATTGGTAGCAATTATGTCGATAATGTTTGCACCCAGATCGTGTGAGTGCCATCTGTATGCTCGGGCATCAGTGTGATGGTTATGATGCCAGCCTTCGCCGCCTGTGAGATAGCCCACCCAGGCATCGTTCTGGGGTTTACCACCTCTGTGGCTATAACTATATACTAAACTACCTATGATCTTAGCCAAGCCTGCAGGTGCTAACCAAGCATATAGGATACTGTATGGATCTGTGACAAATAATACCATAGCCCACACAACAATTATGTGCCAATAATACTTGTGCTGGAATCTGTATTCAGGTAGTCTTAATAAATGCACGGCATATTTAACACTGGGTATGCTATATACCTGTAAAAAGTGTGATCGAAACCAACCCTTAAACCTGGGTGAGTGAGGATCTCTGTGACTATCACTATAGTGATGGTGTTCACGGTGTTGGCTTACCCACTCTATGGCACTGCCCACCATCATGATGTGAGCAAAAAATGTCATGACAACCTGCCAGAATCGATTGGTGTCAAACATGCCATGACTCAGGTACCTGTGATAGCCCACACTGATGCCCAGGGTAACTATCATAACATACATTGTGACAGTAATTAAGTTTTCAGTCAGACTGCTCATCAACACGGTGGGAACGATCACAAGTTGGGCTAGGGTCTGGCCCACAAACAGGGCATGAGGTCTGATGTTATCCATGCTACTATTTACGGTATTACACCAGGTATCAGCAAAATACCCGGTAATGGCCGTAATAATTACTAAAATAATCGTTGACTTTGTGGAAAAGTGTGCTATAATTATATGGTAGTATCAATTATTAACTAAGGATGTGACATGAAACATGATATTCGTACTGTAGAGTATAACATGAGCCTGGAAGAGATCGCACAACACCTGGGACTTACCCGTGAGCGTGTCAGACAGATACAGAACGAGGCTCTGGTAAAGCTCAAGAACGGGCTCTTGGAGAAGGGTTATACTTCACAGGACTTCCTGCAAGTATTGGGCATGAAGGCTGATGCTGATAGTGAGGAGTTTATCTGCAACCTGAAGCGCACCAAGGACGCATAATGGTAGGCATAGGCTTCGAAGATCTGAGCTTTAAGTTTATGTCAGACTATGACGTGAGTGTCAGAGGTCATCTGGACCAGCATGGTCTAACACCCGGAGTTGTGTATGGTGTGAGATCATACACATCATGTGGTAACAGGTTGGTGCCCAATGATTATTTAAAGATCGGCTTTACCAGAAGTATGCATAAACGCTTCAGAAACTATGAACAGGATGGCACACACATCAGATGTGAATTCCTGATATACACTGATGTCAATTATGACCATCGTTATCAGAAATCCATGCTACAGGAGCTGGAGCGTCAGACTCAGACATTGTTTGATAGCCACAGAGTCAATCCTGGTCACACCTATGCCAGGGAATTGTTTGCCATACCTGTACAGGATAGCATGGATTTACTCAGAGATAATCTGTGTGCTATAAGAAATTATGGCAATGTGACTGGCATGGATATATTTGAGGATGGCCGTAACTATGAAAGTCATAGTTTCAGATCCCGAGTACTGAGTCACACCAATACTACATTTGAGAATTTCTTTGAATAGACCACGAATATGCATGACGCTTTGTTTAACACAGTAAATAATGGCATGAAGAACTTAAATCAGATGACTAAGAACGAGCTAGTGGACTTAGTCAAAGATAAAGAAGTTATTATTGCTGACCTCAATGCCAGAATAGACGAGCTAGAGAAGATGGCTATTAAATCAGAAGCCACCCCACTCAACGCTGACACTAGTAGAATGCTTAGTGTGATGTCACAACGCATTAAATCACTTGAGGAGCAAGTAGGCAGTGACGACTAATACCTCAGAGTCAGAGCTCGATCCCACAGACATAATCACTAACGAAGCCACAGGTGCTGAATACACTGTGGCAGAGATAGAGAACTCTACTCGCATTGTCAAGAGTGTTACTCCATACTATACAGCAGACTGGTACATCAAGTGGATTGCTAGTATTATTGTATTGTTTGCAGTTGCTATCAGAAGCAGTGGCGTACCTGAACTACAAATATGGGATATATTCCTGTCATGGGTAGGCGCCGCTATGTGGGCCGTGGTGGGCTTTATGTGGAAGGATCGTGCCATACTATTATTAAATGGAGTATTGGGGCTTATGTTATTTTCAGGTTTAATTGCAGAGTTTTTTGCATGAAGCGTGATAGTATATTTCATGGTGTTACCGTAATACTGGGTATTAGTATCATATGTGGTTGTTTGCTCACAGCCTTCCTAGCACAGGCACAGAACCCCAACAGACCCCAGCATATCGACGATGACCTAGTGTGCATCAACGCTGTGGCACTGAGCTTCTACTACCATAACACCACTGACTTGGATACTATACAGGCTGGCATCTGGAATATTATCAGTGATCCCAGAATAGACGATAGCCAGACTTATGTGTACCTGACTGTGTTCCATACTGTACAGCAGATAGCACACAATATTAGGAACAGAGAGACACCGTTTGAGGAAGGAGAGGCTGAAAGATTCTGGATTAATGCCTTAAATCGTATGAATGTAGAGTGTGAACAGCTTCTCATGGAGCAGAGGTTCCCTAGCATTAACTAAATAATATTATGAAAAATACACTCAGACATATCTTAACACTCACAGTAGCTCTGTTATTAACAGGGCCAGCACAGTCGCAGGACTTTCCAGACCCTGACCTCAAACTCATGATAGAGAGTCCCCAACCCCTGAGTACCAGTGCCAACATAGGCAGTATTCGCGGCTGGGCAGTGCACCCCAGTGACCAAGTATTGTATGTGGACATATTTGTGGACGGCGAGTTTACGTTTAGTGTGCCTGTGGGCGGTGGCCGTGGAGATGTATATAACGCTTATCCAGACTATTACCAGAGCAGATTCTCAGGCTGGAACCAGACTGTAAACTATAAAAACATGTCAGCAGGTCCACACCAGTTAGAAGTTGTGGCATACACTGAGTTCGGCGGCTATGCATCAAAGTTTGTGGACTTCTGTGTGGATAGATTTACCAAGGAATTCATATCAGATCCCGAAGAGATTATGTTATGGGAAACAAAACGGTTCCATGTTTGGCACGACCGCATCGTGTTTGAAGGCGTAAAGATCGAAGGCAGACGCTGGAACATGGAACTATCCTGGGTAACTGCTACCCAATCATTTGAAATAACTCAGACCACAGCGTATAGGCTTATTGACGAATACACTGAGTATGAGTGTGAAGTCGAGGAATAACAATGACTGACAATTTATGGCATAATGTGTTTGTATATGGCACATTAATGCAGAAGGCTGGCAGTATCAGAAGTCTCAACAAGTTTGGATCTGACGCAGAGTTTGTGAGTGACACCCAGACTGAGAGCAGTAGTTTTGATATGCTGGATTTAGGACACTTCCCTGGTGTGATTGACAGGCTCAGTGGCAATAGAGTAGCAGGAGAACTATGGCGTGTCACTAATCGAGTGTTTTGTGAGTTAGATATTATCGAAGGATATCCAGACTTTTATACCCGTAAAATGATACCCACAGAGCATGGCATTGCCTGGATGTATTATTTGCCAGAAAATTGTCATCAATATGGCACACCTATCACTGAAAATCAAGGAGTATTATCATGGTTCGATTCATTACCGCAGTATGCATGAGTTTATTAATTGCAGGTTGTGCTGGAGGAAGCCAAAAGCCCACAGTACCCAAGAGAGATGACGGACGCCGTGCATGTCCCACATCTGAAGGCACTATTATTGATCTCATAGAGGTCACTATTGAGGGACCCACAGAGATTGCACAGGGCACAGGTGCCGCTCTGGGAGGTTATACTGCTAACCGTGCGGCTAAAAACGAGTCTGAAGTAGTAGAGATTATTGCTACTGTGGCAGGCGCCGCTGTGGGCAGTGTGGCAGGAGACATGGTTAGCAAAAACGTCATGGCTCGAGACGGTGTAGAGCTCATGGTATATGTTGAGGGTGTTACACACAGTATTATTCAGGAGTCAGACGTCAACCAGCCATATAGTGTGGGACAAGATGTCTGGGTAGTGGGTAATTTAACTCAGCCCAAGAACTGGGGCAATCGTTATAATACTCAGACACAGTGTGCATCAGGCATCAGAGTATTGATTAAACGATGACATCAGAAGTTTACACTGAAGCTGACAAGGCATATAATTTGCCTACTGAAACCCTGGGATTGCCAGACTATGATGTCATAACAGATAGATTGGATTCATTACCTGAGAAATTTTACACAGGCATTAAACTCGACTATGACCGTTCTGAATTAATTGATTTATATCACAGGTATTTCCCTGATGACACCCAGACATATTGTAGTGTAAATTTCGATGAACCACACTGTGGGAAATTTATCAAGGGTTATAATACATTTTGGATGGATTGTTATGGAGAACAATTGGAATGTTACAATGGCATGATGTATTGGCCAGACATTCCTGAGGAAGTTGTGAACATGCAGATTGTGAGTGAGTTATGTGATGTATTTCGTAACACAGAACGTCACTGTGATCCAGAATATGTAGCTCAGAGTATGCTATATTTTACCATAATTAATCCCTTGGTACCCCACAGTGATCTCAAAGGCACAAGCGTAAACATTCCCTTACTGGGGTGTGATGAGGACATAGAATGGTTTAGTGACAACCATGTGGTGTGTAGATATAATTATAGTGACCCTGCTGTGTTGTTAAACACCAGTTTAGTGCACGGCTGTCCCACAAACAGAGGTAACAGATTGTTTTTAACTCTGGGAGGCTTTACAGAATCCTATGAGGAAATTCAGGCTTTGTTACCACCAGAAAGAATAATTCAGGAGACATAACAATGACACCACAATACTGGCAAGAGAACGGCGATCTCGTGATGTACGCAGAAAAGATCAAACAATGGCATCATGACCGTAATTTAATCGAAGGTTCAGACGACAAATCACAGTTTGCTAAACTTATTCAGGAAGCAGGAGAACTGTCAGACAACATTTGTAAAGGTCAGGATGTTCGAGACGATATTGGTGACATGATGGTGGTATTAATTAATATTGCTGAACGCAACAAATTAACATTGACAGAATGCCTGGCTGTAGCGTATAATGATATTAAGCATCGTAAGGGTAAGATGATCGATGGCGTTTTTGTCAAAGAGGCTGACCTACCACCACTTAGCAGAGAAGATTTTATAGAATGAAAATAACTTATGTCTGGGATGACTCACACTGTATAGAATCATATCTGGATGGCATCATAAGTGACCCCACTGATAGACATATCTATAACTGTGGACCTGAGTGGGAAATCGGTAATTTAAATTACTCTGCAGAGGCCATATGTCTTGAGAAACTTGAACAGGTGGAACGACTGATACTGTCAGACCCTGAGCTTAAAAACCGTATGACATTTCTCAGAGGATGCCACAGTGTTGTGTGTGATAGTGACAATCGAGACATAAGGATACACAGAAAGAATCAAGATGTAAATATCAGAGTGGAAAACTTATTTGGCCACCATGACTTTATGTATCATTATTTGCTCTGGGAAGCCATGGGGATGTTTACAAATCAGAGATCCAGAGATCACAGAGATCGAAGTGATCCCAACAAACTGTTTGTTTGTTTGCAACACAGACCTCACCCACACAGAATTTCTGCTATGTTAGCTCTGTGTGAACTTGGATTAGATCACAGAGGCACTTGTACATTTGCTAATAGCACCGATGCCTGGCAAGCATTTGAGCATAGGGGTTTAAATTCACCTGCTCCTGTGCTTAAATCAAACTCACACAGACTTTTAAGGCTGGCCCAGAACCTGGAAGCTCACAACACAGAAGTGGAAAGTCAGCCCCCTAACGAACCTAGCTGGAGTGTGATAGAAAATTATCCAGATTATTTGTTTGACATAGTAGTGGAAAGCACTCTACAAACTAACTTTTTTACTGAGAAAACTTTTAAGCCTGTGTTCTGGGGCAAGCCTTTTGTTATACTGGGTAGTCCAAATCAAAACACCATACTAAGGGATCTGGGGTACGAAACATTTCCAGAGTATTTTGATTTAACATCAGACTCTGACTTGGTATTTGATAATGAGAATGCATTTCATCCTGAGGTGACCCAACATTATTGTAAAATTTTAACACCCCTGCAAGATATATCTGACTCTGATATACTAAAAATATATCATGACACCAGACCCAAGGTCAGGCACAATCACAGTGTCATGGTAAAACACTTGTTTGACGATGATATGATACCTGATTATTTGCAGATACCCAATAAAGATCAAAACATCCGTATCAAAATGTCCACAGAGTATATAGATAGGATTAGATCATGGTTAACACAAGATGAATATTTCAAGCAATTTGTTTAACAGAGGCATAACATGAGAATCGACACAGAAGTAAAACTCAACTATAGTGACGTATTAATTCGTCCCAAGCGTAGCACACTGGGAAGTCGCAAAGAGGTAGATTTATATCGTCCTCTTAACTTCAGAAACTATCAGCCAGACTTTCCCAGTAATGTCAGAGATACTGACTACCATGGCATACCCATCATGGCGGCTAACATGGATGGCGTGGGCACGATTGCCATGGCTAAAGAGCTAACCAAACATGGGATGTTTACTTGTTTGGTCAAGAGTTTAAATAATACTCCAGAACTCATGAATGACATCAGATGGGACAACGTAGCCGTCAGCACAGGCATTACAGAGTCAGACAGACTTAGTGTGGACCGTGTACTAAAGCAACACCCAGATGTGATGTATGTTTGTATTGATGTAGCAAATGGGTATAGTGAGAGATTTATTGACTTTGTGGCAGACTTCAGACAGTCATGGCCCGACAAGGTTATCATAGCAGGCAACGTAGTAACGCCTGACATTACCGAAGAGCTCATTCTCAAAGGAGCAGATATTGTTAAAGTTGGTATTGGTCCAGGTAGTGTTTGCACTACTCGTATCAAAACTGGTGTCGGATATCCACAACTCAGCGCAGTCATCGAATGTGCTGACGCGGCACACGGCCTGGGTGGGCATATTATCGCTGATGGCGGTTGCAGTACTCCAGGTGATGTTAGTAAAGCATTTGGGGCCGGTGCTGATTTCGTAATGCTGGGAGGTATGTTATCAGGTACTGACCAGGGTGGCGGCGAAGTCATAGACGGCAAGGTAGAGTTCTATGGAATGAGCTCTACAGAATCACAGAAGAGGAACAGTCATGTCAAAGATTATAGAGCAAGTGAAGGCAGAGTTGTACGAGTTGGCTACAAAGGTAGTGTTGAACCCATTGTCAGAGACGTTTTGGGTGGCCTACGCAGTACTTGCACTTATGTGGGGGCGTCAGCTCTAAAGGAGTTACCCAAGCGTACTACCTTTGTACGCATTGCTTCAGGCGATACTCACAACCGAATTTATGAGAGTTCCACTACTGGTGAGTGATAAGTAATACAAAATCACACACAGGAACACTATGAATACACAACAAGAAGTCCTTCATCTGAACAGAAATCCTGAGCTATCAGAATGGTTTAAGACCCGTCTGGAATATCTGATTGGCGTGGGATTGTATCATAATCAGACATCCACTCTGGCAGAACGCATCATACAAGAGCTAGTCAACTACCGTGAGCACTGGGGTATTGATAGTGTAAGCATTGGTATTTCAGGCGGCATCGATAGTGCTGTGACTGCTAACTTGTTTAAAGAGGCAGGCTGGCAGGTGTTGCCAGTTATCATGAGCATTGAGCAGGACTCAGCTGAAGTCGAGCGTGGGCGTGAAGTATGTAAGCACCTGGGTGTGACATACATCGAGCGTGATCTCACAGAAATGTATACCTACAACATCAACAACATGGCTGAGTATCACGACGGCATCGTAGCAGACACATACCGTGGTAGCATTCGTCGTGGCAACATTCGTGCCAGACTCAGAATGCAAACCCTGTATGACTTTGCCAGCCAGATTGGCGGCTGTGTTGCTAGTACTGATAACTTCTCAGAACTAGCCGCAGGTTTTTGGACTCTGCACGGTGATGTGGGTGACATTGCTCCCATACAGAGTTGCATCAAGAGTTGGGAAGTGCCCAAGTTAGCACAGCATCTGGGAGTGCCTGATAGTGTGATAGAAGCCAAGCCCACAGATGGCCTGGGTATTTCAGACGGAGATGAGGCTCAACTTGGTGTGAGCTATCTGGAGTTTGACATTGGTTTGTTTACTCTGATGCGCAAAGGCGATGTCACAGACGCTAGCCCAGAAGATATCGAGAAGATGAAAGTCATCTCAGACAGAATTAAGCATAGTGGTTACAAGAGATGTAATCCCTATAACTTAGTACACCCAGCAGATTCGCTTAGGTACCAAGCGTTAGAGATGCTGGATAATTCACTACAAGAACGTGAAGAAAATATTACCCTATAGGAGAAAAAAATGAACGATGTAGTAGTATTAGTTGTTATCGGAGTAGTAGTAGCAGGCGTAGCCTGGTGGATGCTTTCCGGAAATGACGACACAGAAAAGAAGGATGTTACAACTGTAACAAAGCCCCGTCCAGAGCCCGTTAACCGTGCACCAGGCGGACGCAAGGATGAAGCACCTATTCCACAATCTGCCAAGACTAAGGCAAAGCCAGCAGTAAAGACTCTGCCAGGCAACGCGGCACTCAACAGTCTTACCAAGGCCGCCCTGGAAGATCTGGGTCGTGACATGGGCGTTGAGCTTGACAAGCGCAAGACCAAAGCCAACATGATTGTTGACCTCAAGGCTGGCGTCAAGAAGTAATGGAAATTGTTCCCATGATATTGACCACCATGGCTGTGATATTAGTTGCAGTCTGGCTGGTCAATGATTGGGAAGAATGACACCTATTATCAGGGGTGCCAACAACACCCCAGATAAATAACACTATCGGGGTTTCGGCCCTATCCAAATTATGTATACAACAAGTCTATTTTTGTAGATATTACAGATAGACGAATCGTCATCTGTGTTGTATACTACAGTACATTTCAGGGATTAACCTTCTCCCTGAAGTTAGGTCATAGAGCAGGTGGGATAACCTCCCATGGTCGCTGAACGAGTTCAGGGCCACTATATGACCAGAGTCGCCGAACTTTTGGGACTTGAACGAAGGCTAACATACGTTTAGATTCGAAAGGAGAACGACATGAAAGACAGACTAGTATTAAGGTCTTATGAGGTATTTGCCATGGCGGTAGTTGGCGCAATGTTCCTCACCATCGCCCCGCTGGCGTAAAACTGCATCCCAAAGGCCTGGCAAACACCGGGCCTTTTCTTGACGAATTCTTACCCTTAATGTATAATTACGAGTATGGCATTAAAAACTCTGACAAACTTACTAGCAGAAGCTCGAGAACTTCCCAGCCAGGAAGCACAGGCTTTATGGTTGCGTGAAAAGGCCAGAGTTGCACACAACAACCGCACGATCCGCACCATGGAAAACTTTGTGCCTGGTTGCGAGCATCCTGCTTGGATGATGTGTGATGTCATAGGTAACAAGGCTAAGTTTTCATTCAGTACTGATGGAGTAGACACTCAGGGTGTGGCAGGCATAGTCATAGAAGCACTCACTGGCCTGACTGTTACTGAGATTCGTAGCCTGGACTTTTCGGAGTTCAGAGACATTGCCAGATACATGAACAACCGTCAACAACGTACACTCAACGCATTACTTAATTGCGTAAAAGACTTAATCAGAGGATAACATGAACTTTATACCCTATGTAATAGAAAAGACCAGTCGCGGCGAACGCAGTTACGACATTTATAGTCGTCTCTTAAAGGAGCGTATTGTGTTCCTGAACGGGGGTGTGGACGATCAGGTTGCTAATAGTATCTGCGCTCAGTTGCTATTTTTAGAAGCAGAGGATCCTAACTCAGACATCACATTCCAGATCAATTCGCCTGGTGGTGTTATTACCGCTGGTATGGCTATTATTGATACCATGAACTTTATCAAGCCTGACATCAATACCATCGTTATTGGACAGGCATGTAGCATGGGCAGTGTGATTGCATGTATGGGCACCAAAGGCAAGCGACAGATTCTGCCACACGCTCGTCATTTAATCCATCAGCCCTTGGGCGGTGCACAGGGTCAGGCGTCAGACATTGAGATCAACGCTCGAGAGATCATGCGTATGAAAGACATGCTGGTGAACATCTATAGTGAACAAACTGGGCAAACACCTGACAAGATTGTGAACGACATCGACCGTGACAACATCATGACTGCTGAACAGAGTGTTGCATATGGTTTGGCAGACGAAGTTATTACTCAGAGAACTTAATGCTCTACACCAAACACAATATTGGTGATATAGATCTTGGCAAATACAAAAGGTTTGTGGCCATAGGATGCAGTTTTACAAGGTGGTTATGGCCTACCTGGAGTGATCTATTAGCCCGTGAGATGCCCAATGCACACTATGTTAATGTTGCCAGAGGCGGTGCAGGCAATCAGTATATTATTACCACGCTCAATCTCTTGGAACGCAAATATAACTTTGGTCCTGAAACACTAGTGGGTATCATGTGGAGCACATTCTGCAGACAGGACTGGTTTTCATATGAAAACTCCAAACCCTGGAATGGCATGTGTAAAGACGGAGGTTGGCACTCGCAGGGTAATCTTTTGTTTAGTCAGCCTGAAGATCCCTTTTTGAATTTGGATATGTTAGAACCTGTTCATTTTCTGCTCAGGGACACTGCCTTGATATCAAATGCCAATGCTCATCTAAAGACAGCAAAATTTGATACCATAAATCTTTGTAGTCTGGATCTACCAAATCAGATACCCCATGGCACAGGACAGATACATGGTTATGAAGATCCTGGGGATAAACTGATTACTGATATCTTGGAAGCAAATCAGGATTTAGATGACGACTTTGTGGGGTACATACAAAGGTGGGGCGAGCCCTGGCCAGAAGCGCATGTTTACCCCACAGAGGAAAATCCAGAGTGGAAAGACTATCATCCCAGGTGTATTGATTATGCTAATATGTTGGATAAGTGGGGTCTGCCAGTCAGTGATGATACTCGAGAATATGCCCAGGGAATTACTCAAACGATCACAGATGTCAAAGATCCTAAATGGTTAAGAACCTGGCCTCATTTCACCAATCCCAGTCATCATGATGAAATGACCTTTTTCGAAGATCATTTTACAGACACTTGACAAATCCCCGACCTAGTGCTATCATATCAGTATAGTTTATGGGTTTGGAGAAACCAATGTTAGAAGCAGTTGATAGATACGGTCGTGAGCTTAAGGCTGGCGATATCGTAATGAAGTATGGCGAGTTTTTAATGTTCAGTCACGCTACTGAGAAGCGTCTGATGTGTAAGCGAGTAGGCAGTTTTTTCAGACCCTATGTCTGGGTCCAGGGTTGTAACTGGAGTCTAGTGAAATTTGTCCCAGAACTGGGCCCAGAATTCCTGGATCGTATGCGTGAAGCTGAGGTAGAATACGAAGATTATCAGCGTGAAAAATTAATGCCAGCATAATCAAGCACTTAGAGCTTGACAGATCGTCAGACTGTGCTATCATATATGTATAGTTTGAGATAAGGTTATTTTATGAGTTCCAAGTATTACCCACACGCCATGCCCAACACTGTGGAGAACAGTGTTACTGATTATGATCGTATGTATCTGTATCTGTGGCACGAAGATGGCGACACCGACGAGTGTAAGTTTGGTGAGCGTTTTGTGCCTGCTGGCAAGGAACCCTGGGACGAGTGCTGTACTCGTGTCAGACAGAGTGTGGGCGTCCGTAAGGATAAGTTCGATACTGGTATCATTGTGATTGATACTATCTGGGATATTTCAGATCTTGCAGAAGAAGTAAACAAGAATCGCCGTGGTGGTAAGATGGATGACTATGTTCGTAAGTTCATAGGATATCGCAAAAACTCCACAGGTGAGATTCACTTGCTTGATTCTGCAGACATGCTGAAGCGTGTCAACAAGTGGATTAGCAAGCAGGGTGGCGAGCTTATTGAAGCAGGCCTGAGCACCAAGCAATATGAGGTTGCTGAAGAAGTTCTTAATCACTTTGATGCTGGCGACAAGGTCATACTCGCAGAGCTTTGTGCACGTTTTGGCAAGACTATCTGGAGTGGTGCACTGGCGTTAGAGACAGAAGCCCAACTCACTGTGGTAGCGAGCTATGTCAAGACCGTGTTTGCGAGCTTTGCTGACGACCTCACAAACTTTGAACAGTTTGCTAATGTGGTACACGTTGACACACAGGACGATGACTACCAGGCACAGATAGATGAAGCTCTGCTATCAGGCAAGCAGGTGTTTGCATACCTGAGTCTGTGTCAGGGTACCAAACGCGATGAGCGTATCGAATATCTGTTCGACGCCTGGGAGTGTGACAAGATGCTGATTGTGGATGAAGCAGACTTTGGCGCGCACCAGAAGGGTCAGGCAGAGCCCCTGATCGAACAGCTCGACAACATCGACCGTGTAGTGATCATGACTGGCACCAACGCAGATCGAGCAGTGACTCACTGGCCCGTGGACCAGATTATCAGCGTGACCTACCCAGAATTGCTCATGCAGAAGCGAGAAACTCAAGCAAATCAGTAACTTAGAGCTTGACAGATCGGTAAATTGTGCTATAATATATGTATAGTATCAATTAAGGAATTATTGTGTTAAAACACTTTGCCATCAACAGTTCACGTGACATCCTAGTACCAGACTTTGAGTGCTATCAGATGGACCTGGGCGCACCAGTACAGCAAGCAATAGACGCTGGTGAAGTTTCAGAAGACTTCCGTGAGCTTCCTAGTTGGACCAAGTTTGCTAGCCACCCTGTCAAGAGCAAGGGCTTTTTCGTTCGTGTGGTACGCAACCTGTTCCTGGGCGAGGGCGATGACGAGCTCAACGTTGACCTTCAAACTGAAGCATATCTGGACAAAAAGAATCGTGGCAACCGCAGAGTGGCCATGATGTTCATGCCAGCAGGCACCCGCAACGAGTGTCTGGAGATGATTGCTGACATTGCTCAGGAGTCCCTGGACGGCTTTAAGGTTGTGGCACTGTTTGGCAGTGGTAGACACAACGGCCAGAAGATTACTAACCGCGTGGCACAGAAGGTTGCTCGTGAAGTATTAGAGACCACTGACAAGAGTGTGTTGTTTGTGGCTAGCCAGATGGCTCAGCGTAGCTTCAGTGTGCCTGAGATCACAGAGCTTTACTTGGCATATGACCGTGGCGACAACGGTGCTACATTACAGAAGATGTCACGCACCCTGACGCCCGGTGAAGAAGGCAAAGTAGGCCGTATCTTTAGCCTGGCATTTGACCCCAACCTGGACGACAAGTTCGATGCCATGGTGATCGAGACTGCGGTAAACTACAAGAAGCGACATGAGGTCAAGAGCCTGCGTGAAGCACTCAGCACTGTACTCAGCACTATCGACATCTTTAAGTGTGCGCCTGAGGGTAGTATCAAGGTCGACCATGATCAGTATCTGAGTGACGCCATGGAGCGCAAGGCAATCAGTCGTGTGATAGGTAAGGTTATCAATATTCACGATCTGCCTCATGATGCTGTGATTGCTCTCGCTGAAGGTAACTCAGATGTTATCCAGAGCCTCAGACAAGAAGCAGTAGCGTCAGGCAAGACTCGTGAGTCACAGAAGTCAGACAAAAAGAATACTCCCAAGAAGGTAGACACTGACGCCAAGACCCTGGCGAAAGCCCGTGAGGTAGTTGTCACAATACTTGAGAACCTGGACTATATCATCCTGGGCACAGATAATACTCTGCTGTCAGAAGCTATTCAGCAGGTTCTCATGAACCCTGAGTACACTGAGAGCGTATACGAGCGTTTTGGTGTAGATCCTGACGTGATCGCTTACTTGTTTGAGAACGACATCATTCGTCAGGACTGGGCAGAACTCATGTTTGACGTAAGTGCTTGATATTATTAGACTTTTTTCTTCAGTAATATCAGTAACTTAGAACTTGACAGATCTGATATCTGTGCTATCATATATGTATAGTTTGGTAAATGGGATCAGGGAATGATCAAGCGCAACAAATTCGACCTTTATGATCTCGCAAATGAGATCCTAGACAATTTGCCTAGATCAATATTTCATAGTAGCGAGACTACCTTTTTGGATCCTGCTATGGGCGGCGGTCAATTTTGTCATGCTGTGGAGAATCGTTTGAGGGAATATGGTCACTCAGACGAGAACATCAGTCAGCGAGTTTTTGGTTTCGAGTCGGTCATCATGGATATCCGATTCGCTGTTAATAAGTATAAGTTGGTAGGTCAGTATAGTCTAGTCAAGCCTACAACTTTTTTGGAAACGGAGACGTGGGGTATGAAATTTGACGTAATAGTAGGCAATCCTCCATTTCAGCGAGGAGATAATGACGCAAAGCGTTGGACATTATGGGATAAGTTTGTTGAGCGATCTCTAGAGTTGGCTGACATCACTGCCATGGTAACACCTCAGAGTATTACTAGCCCAGGTCCATTTAAACTCATTAAGGATAAGGTCAAGATTATTAATATTGATGTTTCCAAGCATTTTGATGTTGGTAGTACTTTTTGTTATTTTGTAGCAGAGAATAAGACTAGCAAAGAAAAGGCTACCATTATCACTGATGAAGGCGAATACAAACTTGATGTCAAGCAATTAGATTTCCTACCGTTTGTTTTTAATCAGGACACTTTAAACAAGATGGAATGGCTCATGAACCGTGAGAGCAGAACTTGGAAGCGAGGTGAATTTCACACTAGCAACAAAGACAAGTTTAGCACCCGTGGTAAGTATGAAGTGATCCATACCAACGCACAAACTTTAAAGACAAGTATCAAACATGAAAACATTGATAAAGTCCGAGTTTGTGTAAGCCTCAGTGGTTATCCCACGTTCCAGGTTATCAAAGGCAAAGGTTGTTCGCAGGCTACAGTATGGACAGAGTTCAACACACTCAAGGAAGCTCGCGAGTTTGCTAAAGAATGCAATGACGAATTTATACAGAGCATCTTGGCAGAATTTAAGTGGTCGGGTTGGAACTCCAAGGAAGTAATATCACATCTATGAACATAGAAGATATTAAAGATCATATCAGAAACCGCTCTTATATGAGCGGTGTTGATCGTGAAAACCACAGAGTTAAATTTACTGGCGAAGTGTTTACGCCTACCCCTCTGGTACAAGAAATGCTGGATCAGTTTGAACCAGAAATGTTTAGTGACCCTGACAAAACTTTCCTGGATCCCAGTTGTGGTGATGGCCAGTTCCTGAGTGAGGTACTGATCCGCAAAGTGGAGTCTGGCATAGACTTCGAGCAGGCACTAAGCACTATCTATGGTGTGGATCTCATGGCTGACAATGTCAAACTGTGCCAGGACAGACTCTTATGTGGCAGAGAGGATCTCAGACACATCGTGGAGCAGAACATCGTGTGTCATGACGGTCTAACGTATCACTACAGATTCGACGGTACGCCCGGGCATACGCTCACATGGCAGGAGTATGAGGCTGAGCTAGAGCGACATCGTGCAGAAAAGCATCAGATGCACAAGAAGATAGGTGGCTATAAGACAGAGATCGACAAGCTCAGACAGCGTATCACAGAGCTGGAGACCAAGGCTGACGTCCTGGACGAATTTTTCGAGTAGTGAAATCAACAACTTAGAGCTTGACAGATCATCAGATCGTGCTATAATATATGTATAGTTTGAGAAAAGGTAGTTGGAAATGATTTGGAGAGTAAGATGGCCCTTCTGATATTGTTAGGTTGGTTATTGTTAGCCCTGGTTTTGATGGTAGTTGGTGTGGGCTTGCTTGGTTTAAGTATCTATTATTGGATATTGGCTCTACCATATGTGTTGCTGATCTGGTTTAGTTGGAGCACAATAACAGCATTTGGATTCCTGGGTTACATAGGTATTCTTGCTCTTATTATTTTGCCATTAGCTTTTGTATGTGATAAGGCCCTAGATTCTCGTGAATATTTGGGTACTGGTATTTCGGCTACTGTCTTGATAGGTATTGCCGCACTATATAGTCTTATAGCATACTGGGATGTTGCCAAATGGATTCTTATCACAACATTTTTTCTGGGTTGTGCTTTTGTATTGATAGATAATTACATGGAGGAAAAGGAAAATGCCTAAGCGTTATTTTAAAATTGAAACTGGCCGTTACGGCGGCGAGGTAGTGTGTGGTCAAGTGACCCCAGAGTTTTATGAGTACTGGATTGACCGTGACTCAGATGATCTCATCAGTGCGATGTGGTCAG
>WLWE01000648.1_pt1 | contig 29338 bp, 26 predicted proteins | sample 6718301 | NCBI WGS metagenome assembly WLWE01 (sample SAMN12718691, study PRJNA515312) | sponge metagenome | isolation source: marine sponge | host: Mycale hentscheli | place: New Zealand: South Island, Marlborough, Capsize Point | collected 2003-05-01 | reverse complement strand
CTGCACGAGCTCTCGTCGTGCTGGAAAAATATGAGCCCAATAACTCAGCAACCCCAAAGGGTGCCCCACGACCTGCTCCTAAGCCAGTTCATGATAATCCCCCTGATATGAGCCAGTGGCAGAGTGCCAAGCCAGCACCACCCCCGGCTGTCGTACCAGGTGGTGGTGTGACATCACGTGTACTGACTGATGCTGAGGTTCGGGAAATGGCTGTTGGAACATGGCGTATGACAGATACCGAAGGATCGGTTGACATTACGTACAACGTCGACGGAACGTTTCAGACCTATCGGTATTATCAGATGCTTCGAAACTTCCAATCAGTATTTGTACCGACTCCGATTTCCAGTGGTACATGGATGATATCGAATGGTCGGTTGATTACACACGTAACAGCCTCGTCACGAGTTGGTCTAACGAATCAGACGCTTACGCCAGCGGTTCGTTCAATCTCTCAGACAGATCTTATCCTTGTTGATAACTTTGGTCGTGTGTCGAGGTCTGTGCGAGTGCGATAATAAGCCCTCGATTGGGGTCTCACTAGACAACGTTCTAAAACAGCTTCCGCAGATCAACTCGTCGAAATGGGTGATCTGGGGAAGCTGTTTACTTTTATTGAGTTAGGCCTCAATGCCGCGAAGCTACCAAACATCACCAGTTTCTCCCTTTTCAATCAAACAAAGATCAGACTACGGCTGACAAAGTAGCGTAGTTTTAACGTTTATGCCGATAAAAAAAGCATAAACGTCATTCTTCAGGCAGTGCTCCAATGTGAGCTGCCTTGTTTGCTGTTCGTGGAGGGCCCAGTCGTGAAACGACCGGGAAAGAGAGAACGTCTTTTCGCAAAACTCTGTGGAATGGTGTGCGCAGTTCTTCTGTTCTCTTCTTTGTCGTTCAATACACGTGCTTCACCACCGGATGATCAGTTCCCGACAAGTATCATTCGTGAAACGCAATTCGAATCTGTCCAGCTTCAGCCTGAGGAAATACCGGCACCACTTCCTCAGGAAACGAGTGAATCAGAGAGTATGGCGGAACCAAGCGACAGCCAGACGATTCTTGCACCAGACCAACCCGGAAATATTCAACGTGGTGCGGGTCAACAATTTGGTGGACTCTCTGATCCGAACGATACCGTACTTGACCCCAATCAGGTCGGTAATCTCATGACCAGACTTGATGCTCTGGAAGACGGTGGCGAGAAGTTACCAATTGTGCGACTCAGTGGTTTCTTTCAACTCGATAGCGGAATCTACAGCCAGGATACCCTCGCACGTACTTATTTTGGGAACATGCAAAACGGTGTCGGTTTCCGAAGAGCTCGTCTTCAGGCAATCGGAAAAGTTACAGAAACAAATGCATTCAGTATCGAAATGGATTTTGGTCAATCAGGTCGACCAAGTTTCCTTGATGTCTGGGGTGAGCAGTCAGAGCTCCCGTATTTAGGAACGATTCGTATCGGTCAATTTAGGCAGCCCGGTACCATGGATAGTTGGACAAGCGTTCGACACCTGAACTTTCTTGAACGTTCAGCTCCATTTATGGCTCTTGATCCTTTCCGCCGTATCGGCATTATGGCCTATGACATCAGTGATGATGAGCGTACGAGTTGGGCGTATAGCGTCTATGGCACTGGACTTACATTTTACAACACAGGTTCTCAAAGCAACTATCGTACGTTCGGCGATAATACAACCGGAGTGCAGATCGGTGATCAAGGTGGGGTCACCTTTGCATCAAGGATCACACACCTTGTTCATTATGATGAACCCTCTGATGGACGATATTTATTACATGTTGGAACAGGATTCATTTACGCTCAAATTGGTGGTGATCCTAATGCTAGTCCTACTCCAGGGGACCCATTTGAGTCTTTTGCGCAGAGTTATCGAACAAGCACATTACCAGAGTTCTTTGTCGGAGATATATCATCAGGCGGCAAGATCACCGCGGCTGGAACACCAGCAGTGCTTGATACTGGTCGTTTTTTGGCGACGCATTTCAGCCTTTATCATCTTGAACTTGCGTTCAATCGTGGCCAATTCAATTTTCAAAGCGAAGTCATGTTAGAGCCCGTACAACAGGCAGTAGGACCACTTCTTCTCCAGTCTGGCGCGTATATGCAGTGCGGGTATTTTCTCACAGGAGAACACGCGAAATACCTCAAACAGGCTGGGGTTTTTGATTACAACGTGAATCCTTTTACACCATTTTTCGGAACAGGACGCAGAGGACGTATACGTGGCTGGGGCGCTTGGGAACTTGCATTTCGATGGTCCTATCTTGATCTTACAAATCGTGACTATGACCCAGCCAACTATCTTCCAGACCCAGATGCTGCGTTACCACCAGATCCACAATTCGGTGTTCTCAACGAGTCAACGGTAGCAATCAATTGGTGGTGGAACCGATCGATGCGTGTGCAGTTTAATTGGATTCATAGCATGCCATCGTATACGGCACGAACCACTTCGTTGAATCCTCCGACGATCACGGGTCCCGTTCCGTTCAATATTTTTGCGACACGATTTCAAGCCGAGTTCTAGGAGTCATCATGCAGAAAATAGTATTCCTTATTTTCTTTATCACTGTCGGTAACGTTTTTGCTGATGAAAAGAGTGATAGACCAGACAACCAAGATGGCTATTGTGATCTCTGCGGAAGTTGTCAATGTATTCGTCGCATACCAGTTGCAAAACCAATTATGAAAGAAGTGAAAAAAATATGTATTCATACGAAGAGTGAAGATGTGATTATCCCGGGCCCAGCGTGTCTCTGTGGAAAAACGCATGGACGTGATGAATGTGGGTGTTTTTGGTATCCGCTTTGGAAACCAACGTGGGCGAAAGTGATAAAAAAAACAATTCCGGTAACGACTGAAGTGACACGAAAAGTCCCAAGTTATGAGTGGGTGCTTGAAGAACGGTGCAACCACTGCCGCTAATGGCCTTTGAGGGCCTTGTTCTCAAAGAAGTTTATCGAACGAATGTGGTTACAATCGGTAACACTGCTTCTTTCACGTAGAACCGGGTGATTTCATTTGCAACCTGCTTAGGTATATGGACTGATTGCTGGTGTACGGCGACCACCTTTGAATGACGAGCGATTTGAATCGGTTATGAATAAAAAAATAGTAATAGCTGAGAATCCAAACGCAGGTGCACAAGACAAGCAATCGCTCCTCAGCGATCTGAAAGCTGGACTCATTGCACGAGGCTATCTTGTTGAACAAGAAACCGACCGAAAAAAAATTCAGGACATGGTGGGTACTGATAGTAGTACGAACGAGGTAAAAATCGAGTGCGTTATATGTGCAGGTGGTGATGGAACAATTGGCTTCGTTGCCAATTGTTCAACTCCTACAACCCCGTTAGCAATTCTTCCACTTGGGACAGAAAATGTTCTCGCGAAGCAACTGGGTTTTGATTGTGATATCAATCGGCTCATGGACAAGATAGACAGTTCTGAAACATTCGCACTTGATGCTGGTGAAGCGAACGGACAGCTTTTTCTAGCGGTCGCTTCGGTCGGCTTTGATGCAGAAGTCGTGCGGCTTCTCAGTGCTCGACGAACCGGTCACATAGACCACACAACCTGGATTCGGCCGATTTTACAGGCACTGGGTGGATATCAATTTCCCAAGATTCGCGTTCGGACTGAAGGAAATGAAAAGGCGATTCATACACGTTGGGCATTTATCTTCAATGTGCCACGATATGCACTTGGGCTTCGATTTGTTGCGGAGGGTGATTGTGCTGATGGCCGACTTGATCTGTGCTGTTTTCGTGGTGGACGTTGGTGGAATGGTCTTCGATATTTGGTTGGTGTGATTTTTGGTTGGCATCGAAGCTGGCGTGATACACACGTGGAGCAAGTAACAGAAATTGCAATCGAATCTGATGAGCCAGTCCCATATCAGCTTGATGGTGACCCGGGTGGTGAGTTGCCGGTAACAATCCGAGTACTCCCTGGCCGTCTTACGTTCGTTGGCAGTTCACCAGTAGCGGACTCATAAAGAGAGTGCCAAGAGAAATTCTGCAGAACTTTATTGAAAGGGCGTATCTGACAAAAGATGCAGAACTACTTGCCTTGTGGGCGAAATGACTGCATTCGAGTTGGGTCTGTTTCCAGGTAAGGTGGTTGGGGCTTCCCAGTGTGAATGAGATCAATGCAGTAGGGAATTGCAGGGAAAACTGCATCAAGGCATTCACAAATACTTTTGGGACGACCTGGAAGATTGACGACCAAAGTGCCACCGCACACACCCGCAGTCTGGCGAGAAAGAATTGCGGTGGGCACATATTGAAGTGATACCTGCCGCATCAGTTCACCAAACCCAGGTAACATTTTTGAACACACACGCTCAGTTGCCTCAGGTGTGATATCACGTGGTGCAGGTCCGGTACCGCCTGTTGTGATAATAAGACAGCATCCATGGCTGGACATGTCTTCGATAGCTGCAGCGACACAATCGACTTCATCTGAAACAATTTGAATTTCAGGTTCCCAGGAAACAGAAAGTACCTCGCGAAGATAATCGTGAACTGCGGGTCCACCTTCGTCAGCATATTCACCACGGCTGGCCCGGTCTGAGACTGTCAGAATTCCTATACGAATCGAGCCCCCACGTTTTTTTCCTTCGTCCAGTCCGTTACTCACCCCAGAACACCCTTGGTCTCGAGGAGTTCGATGATTGCATCCACACATCGACTGACTGGAAGCTCGTCAGTAGGAAGTACAAGATCTGCTTCTAATGGAGTTTCATATGGTGCAGATACACCAGGGAAATTACCCAGTTCACCTGCATCTGCTTTTGCATACTGTCCCTTCTCATCACGAGCCCGGCAGACTTCCACTGGTGCCGAGAGGTGGATCGTGAGAAATCGTTCTGCCCCAACAAGTTCGGCGGCTTTCTGTCTCGACTGCTCATCAGGTGCAACAAAAGCTGCAACGACGATGAAGCCGGCATCATTTGCAATCTTTGCTACTTCTACGGATCGTCGAAGGTTTTCACTTCTTTCGCTCGCAGAGAAGCCAAGATCCCGGCTTATGCCAAGTCGCATGGCTTGTCCATCGAGAACCATAATGGCACGACCATCATCAAAGAGTTTCCGCTCAAGTGCCTGAGCGATTGTTGTCTTTCCTGAACCGGTGAGGCCCGTAATGAGAATCGTTACTGGATTTTGTCCAAAACGAGCCTGGCGTTCTTCAATGGTCACCTCACTGGAAGAGACAGTGAGTCCCTCAGTTGCCGGCTCATCATCCCAGTGGGCAGCGCCTTCTTCTGGTTCTCGATCGAGGATCATACCGGCGCCGACAGTTCCGTTTGTCATTCGGTCAATAATGATAAAGGAGCCGGTTGTGCGATTGCGTCGATACGAATCATAAGCTATCGGGACAGCAAGAGTCACCCCACAGCGACCAATCTCATTGAGTGCTAACGTCGGTGCAGGTTCGCGATGAAGTGTATTGATATCGACTCGATACTTGAGGGAACTTACTCGGCCAGGTGTAACTTTGCCGGTCTGTTTGAAAAGATATTCTTTTCCAGGAATGAGTGCTGTTTCATCCATCCAGACAAGCATCGCTTCAAATTTCTGATCAACCTTCGGCATATTCCCCACACGGACAATCATGTCACCACGACTGGAGTCAATTTCATCTTCAAGCGTGAGGGTTACTGACTGGGGAGCAAATGCCTCGTCACGTTCACCATCAAAAGTCACAATCGATTGGATGCGACTCTTCTTACGAGATGGCAAGGTAATGATTTCATCACCCTTTCGAATAATTCCTGATGCAACAGTCCCAGCAAAACCACGAAAGTCAAGGTTTGGTCGTGTGACGTATTGCACGGGAAATCGAAAGTCCTCCATGTTACGGTCGGAACCGATGTAGACCGTTTCGAGAAGGTGCATGAGTGGTGGACCCTCATGCCACGCCATTTTTTCACTGTTGGTCACGACATTGTCACCTTTGAGTGCTGAGATTGGCATGAAGTGCACATCGGGTAATTCAAGTCTCGCAGCAAAGTCCACATAGTCTCGACGAATGGATTCAAATACTTCCTGACTGTAATCAACAATGTCCATCTTGTTGATTGCCACAATGATATGTTTGATGCCAAGGAGTGACACGATAAAAGAGTGACGTTTGGTTTGTGGAAGAACTCCGTGTCGCGCATCAATTAAAATAATTGCAAGATCAGCAGTGGATGCTCCAGTGGCCATGTTTCGCGTGTACTGCTCATGGCCCGGCGTGTCAGCTATGATGAATTTTCGTTTTTCCGTTGAGAAATAACGGTATGCGACATCGATCGTGATTCCCTGTTGTCGCTCATCCTCAAGCCCATCAGTAAACAGGGCAAGGTCGACTTCTTCGCCCGTTGTTCCGTAACGCGTCGTATCCTTTTTTATAGCCGTAAGCTGATCTTCATAAATCATTTTCGACTCATAAAAGAGTCGACCGATGAGCGTGCTTTTACCATCATCTACGCTGCCACAGGTAATGAACCGCAGAAGTTCTTTCTGCTCATGTTGCGTGAGGTACTCATCGATGTCAGTTGCAATTAGCGATGATTGGTGAGACATAGACTAAAAGTATCCCTCTCTCTTTTTCTTCTCCATTGAGCCGGCTTCATCATTATCGATAAGCCTGCCTTGTCGCTCTGAGAATGTGGTCAATAGCATCTCCTGAATTATCTCAGGAAGCGTTGTAGCTGTTGAGTCGACGGCACCAGACAGTGGGTAGCAGCCAAGGGTACGAAAGCGAACTCTTCGTAGTTCCGGTTTTTCATTTGGTTCCAATTGCATTCGCTCGTCATCGACCATGATCATGACACCGTCTCGCCAGACAATTGGTCGTTCTTTTGCAAAATAAAGTGGTACTATCGGTATCTGCTCAAGATGGATGTATTGCCATACATCGAGTTCGGTCCAATTTGAAATTGGGAAGACCCGAATGCTTTCATTTTTCTTTACCTTGGTGTTGTAAAGATTCCATAGTTCAGGCCGTTGGTTTTTGGGGTCCCAGCGATGAAAATCATCGCGAAAAGAAAAGACTCTTTCTTTAGCGCGGCTCTTTTCTTCATCACGTCGAGCTCCACCAAAGGCTGCATCAAAACGATAGGTATCAAGTGCCTGTCGTAAAGCTTGCGTCTTCATGATGTCAGTGTGGACTTTACTGCCGTGGGTAAAAGGATTGACTCCCTGCGCCCGACCTTCTTCATTGACATGAACAATGAGTTTGAATCCTAATTCTTTTGCAATGTAATTATCCCGTAACTGATACATCTCCTGGAACTTCCAGGTGGTGTCGACATGCATAAGCGGAAATGGTGGCTTGGCTGGATAGAACGCCTTCTCAGCCAGTCGAACCATAACGGCTGAATCTTTGCCGATTGAGTAGAGCATGACAGGGTTGTCAAACTCGGCAGCGACTTCACGAATGATATGAATGCTTTCAGCTTCAAGCTGTCGCAAATGGGTGAGCGAGTAGGCGGTCATCGGGTCTCACGTTTAGGAAAACAAAGAATTTCCCGTACTGTAGGGTAAATTACAGAAATGAAGCAATTCCTCCTCAGCCCACAGTTTCAGGTTTCTTGTGGTATTTTTCCGGCATGCTTTTTGGAGATCGTGAACATAGGTAATTTAGTGGAGTATTCAACACCATCGTTTGGAGGCTCTTCTTATGAACACACAGACACCAAGCCAATTTTTTCAGCGTGAGGGATTTATGCGTGCCATTCTCTTTGCACTTCTTTCAACCATTGTTTGTGTGCAATCCAGCCAGGCAGCCGAACGAAATATCATCGTCTTTGTGACAGATGATGAATCACCAACGTTGGGTTGTTACGGTGACCACGTGGCTGTGACCCCGGCTATTGATGCCATGGCAGCAGATGGGATTGTGTTTGACAATGCATTCGCAACGACAGCCAGTTGTTCAGCAAGCCGATCAGTAATCCTGTCTGGATTACATAATCACACCAACGGTCAGTATGGCCACCAGCATGCCTTTCATAAGTTTGCAAGCTGGTATGACGTGGTTAGCCTGTCACTTCCTCGAGCATTAGCCCGAGCTGACTACCGAACAACTCGTATTGGGAAGTATCATGTGGCGCCGGAGGAGGTATATCATTTCGAAACCGTCCTTGATGGAAATCCACGTAATGCAGTTCAGATGGCAGATGCTTCTGCCGAAGTTATCAAGTCAAAAAGCGACAAGCCTTTTTTTCTCTACTTTGCTACGAGTGATCCCCATCGTGGAGGTGGACGTGATGAAGACTCTTCATTGGAACTGAAACCAGATCTTTTTGGAAACATAAAAAACCGAGGAAGCCATAAAGGAATCAAGGAAGTTTTTTTTGAATCCGAGGATATGCAGATTCCGTCTTTCTTGCCCGACACGGCAGAAACTCGCAGCGAGCTTGCTCAATACTATCAGTCGTGTGCTCGCATTGATCAGGGGCTTGCACGACTCATAGAGATTTTGAAAGAAGCCAATCTTTTTGACAAAACACTCATACTTTTTACCAGTGACCATGGCATGGCTTTCTCTGGTGGCAAAACAACAGTATACGAACCGGGCCTTCGTGTTCCTTTTGTCGTTCGTGATCCGTATTCAAAACATCGAGGAGTACGAACTCAGAGTATTGTCAATCACACAGACATCGCGCCGTCATTACTTGATTTCGCCGGCGAGCTTGACCATCAAAAGCAGCGTCCAAAGCATTGGGTGGCACCAAAAGAATATTGGAAAGATAAGCCGTACGCTACGAATGAAAATCATGGCCCTCGAAAAGGCATTGAAGCGTATCACGGACGATCCTGGATCCCAGTTCTGTCTGACACGGATATCGAAATTCACGATGCTCATTTTGCATCACATACGTTCCATGAAATTCAGATGTATTATCCCATGAGAGCTATACGGGATCATGACTGGAAACTCATCTGGAATATTGCACATCCACTCCCCTACCCTTTTGCTTCCGATCTCTGGGCAGCCAGTAGCTGGCAGTCTCAGTATCGGCGGAGTCTTGATGCTCCCTACGGAACGAAAACCGTCCAAGAATATATTCATCGTCCGAGGTTTGAGCTGTATCACATTGCCGAAGATCCAGAGGAGACCGTGAATCTTGCTGATGATCCAAATCAGGCAGCAGTGCTTCTCAGATACAAAGAAAAGCTCAAATCAATGCAACGGCAATTTACAGATCCTTGGATCACCAAGTGGGATTACGAGTAGTCGTTATCTTCTCCACAGAAGTTGCAGGGAGAGGCCAAGGCCGGGGTCAAACTCGATGACATCAGTACGTCCAGAAGTGAAGCTCGTCCCTTGAAAAAGTTCACGGTCAAAGAGGTAGGAGGCGAGAAACTCAAGGCTGAAGCCAGCTCCAATTTGTTGATCGAGGCCAATGCCAGCACGCTGGTCGAACACATAGAAACGTTCTTTTTCAATCACACGATCAGCCAAAAAATAAATCTGCGTATCAGTGCGATAGCCACCAAACAACCATAGTTTTTCAGCTAAACGTCGACGCACCATGGCGTTTACATTCACGAGTGGAAAGTAGTTGAATGTAACCTCCCAATCATCATTTGGGCGCCATTCAATTCCAGCAGGCAAACCAATTTTTGCCTCAAGTGTCTCATCGGGCTTCCATACGTAAGCGATTCCTGGAAGAGGGTAAGGCAACTGAGATGTTGGTGAATAGAAGAGACTAAAGCTCCAGTCGTCACGCTGGTTTCGTGCTGGTACGGTTGCAAAGAGAATTGACATGAGTGTCAGATCGCGACCAGCATGAAAAGGTTTGTCACTCGCTGAACCAAAGAGGAACGTACCACCAACGGTGCTGCCAGAGGCAAGAGGACGAATATGAGTGACCCCAGTTTCAACCAGCCAGAATTGACTTGGCACGGGTTCGGCTGAATCAGGCAGGATTGCATTTGTTGCCAGCTCGAGTCGTCCAAACTTGGCAATTGCCAACCAAAGAGGTTTTCCTTCTTCCGGAATACCAAGAGGCATAGCCACTCGGGCAAACTGTGCATTCATTTGCAGGTTTGCTGGTTGATTGACGACCGGTGTGTTTGGGGCCCAAAAACCACCCATGCTCAAAGGAGCGCCCCGACCAAAGCTAGGCTTCTTCCGTCGACTGGACCCAGGCTCAATCGGGTCCAGATCAGCAATCGGTTCGCTGGCGAATGTATCCTGCTCAAGATTAAAGTCGACCGGTGGGAGGAGATCAATGCGTTGACTGGCATTCCGATACGGCGTCCATTGATTTTCCGTATTGTTCAAAGGCGTTTCATATGGTGCTGAATCAACAGGTTGCACCCAAACAACTTCTTGTGCTGAAATCGTGCTCGCCATGAGGCAGCACCAGAACGAGAACTGAAGATGCAAATGATGGGGTGACACGGTGAAACCACAGGTGGGTCATGGAATGTGAGTGAGACCTTAGCGAGCCTGTCAATGGCGTGCAATTCCGGAACATCTGCAAAGAAAGTACGTGCTTGCGGCCGCAATCGAGAATTTGAGCCTTTGGAACATCACCCTGTTGCGTTCTCGTATACATTGTTTTCAGTAACACGATGCGGAAGTAGCAGTAGAGTCTTGTAGAAAAAGTATTCAGAGTTTGGAGTTGGAAGCATGTCAAAAATTTTTGATCTCGATGAATTTGTTCAGAAGGCAATTCATCACCGTGCCTCTGATATACATTTTCAGACTGGTGATGAACCCCAATTTCGAATTGATGGTGTTATTCGACAGATTAACTTGCCAAAGGTTTCATCCCAGCAGATTGAAGATTTAAAGAGTCTCCTGCTCGATGATCGTTCCTCGAGACAACTCGATGAGCATGGGGCTGTTGATCGTGGCTACCAGGTAAAAGGAACAGGGACCAAAAAAGCCTGCCGTCTTCGCGCAAGTTTTGCGAAGTGTCTTGAAGGTTTTAAGGTGGTCTGTCGAATTGTTCCTGAGGATATTCCAACAATCAAAGGATTTGGGATGCCTGAGATTTTCGAAAAAATCGCTCTCGAGAATACTGGTATGGTTATCGTTTCAGGTGTGACTGGTAGCGGGAAGTCGACAACCATTGCTGCAATGATTGATTACATCAATCAGAATCAACAAAAGCATATTCTGACACTCGAAGATCCGATTGAGTTTGTCCACACACCACACCGCTCAGTTTTTACACACCGTGAAAAAAATGCTCATTTCGACACGTTCTCAGATGGCTTGCGGACGGCACTACGGCAAGACCCCGATGTAATTCTTGTTGGAGAAATGCGAGACAAAGAAACGATCCAGGCGGCTATGCAGGCTGCCGAAACTGGGCACCTCGTATTTGCAACGGTGCACTCGGCTAGTGTCGCAGACATTCCAGAGCGAATCATTTCCACGTTTCCAGAAGATGAGCAGGATCAAGTTCGTTCACAAATTGCAAATGTCTCAAATAGCTTTATCGCGCAGTCTCTTGTCGGTAAAAAAAATCAAGGCAGTGCTGCAGCATTTGAAATACTGCGATTGAATAATGCTGCTCGTAATCTAATTCGCGAACATAAAAGCTTTCAGTTGGACTCAATCATGCAAACTCAGCGGCGAGAAGGCATGGTGACTCTTACCCAGTCTTTTATCGACCTTTATGCAAAAGAAGTCATTTCTGCTGACGTGTTACGAGCCCATGCGCCAGACGTATTACGCGCGGAAACATTTATAAAAGAAAATCCACAGCAAGCGTAGAAGGTCGATGTGCCGTCACAGATTTACACAACAGCCAAGGAAGGAAGTGGTCATATGAAGAATCATAAAAGACGCCAATTCATGGTGAGTGGTTTTTTTGGTGGATTCACTAGTTGGTTGTATCCATCTCATGCAGTGGCAGAGGATCGAACGACTCCTCATGAAATTGAAGGACCTTTTTATCCGGTCATGCCACAAAAAGACAAAGATTTTGACCTGACTCACGTCACGGGACGTCGAGGTCCTGCGAAAGGAAAAGATATATGGATTACGGGAGAGGTTTATGATTCCGCAGGGAATCCAGTGGAAGATGCAATGGTTGAAATCTGGCAGGCAAATGCCGAAGGTCGTTACAACCACCCGCATGATCCAAACCCTGCTCCACGTGATCAGAATTTTCAAGGATGGGCTATCGTGCCGAGTGGCACGGCAGGTGGTTTTCGTTTCCACACGGTCATGCCTGGTAGCTATCCTGCCGGTCCTGGCTGGGAACGCCCGCCTCATATCCATTTCAAGGTGATGAAGCGAGGCTTTGTTGAACTGATAACACAGATGTATTTCCCGGGTCACCCGCTCAATGAAACAGATCGACTGCTTCAGCGTAAAACAGATGCAGAACAGAAATTGATGATCGCAGAAGTCCTCCGAGAGCGGGACAGTGACTTTCACTATCGCATTGTTCTTGAAAGGGCATAGACAGACGCGTCAAAGTATCCATGTGGTATCAAGTGGCTCCTATGTCGCTGGAATCATCATGCAAAAAAGAGACGTTGGAGAATGATGGTATGGGAATCCAGAATGGAGTGATCGGTTTCGGTGTGATGATTTCCTCGCTGGTTCTTGCATCCGGAGACAAGCAGGTCCAGCCTCTCGAAGTGAAAGGTCCACTTGCAATAAAAATACGTGGGAATGTGCTCGTCCCATATTCAGCAGACTCTAAGGAGGAGGTTGCGAAACTGCTGGGCCCGCAACAAGCAGAAAGTGTTGAAAAGCAAATCAGCTTTGAGACGCACAGAGTCCTCCTGTTTCAGTGGGCAGGATCAGGGCAAGATGTATTAGTCAGTACCATCCATGATGAAGTGGTGACCTTTCAATACACGCGTGGCAGAACACGTGATCTTCGTCAGCACTTCCAAGCCTTTGCCGTAGACAAGCAAATAGTTTGGGAAGTAACAGAGTCAGACAAGACTGGAAAATAGTCCAGTGGGATAAAAGCCGACTTAGGAAGTTCTCAACGTTTCCGCCTGACGCCGAATCTTTTTGAGTTCACCTGGGTCCTTGCGTCCAAGATTCCGCAACTGCATTGACATCCGCGGATTCTTTTTCAAGAGCTTCTCGTGTCGAGCAAGAAAATCCCAGTAAAGTGTTGTGAAGGGACAGGCGTCAGGGCCATGGGCGACTTTTGGTTTATACCGGCATGTCTTACATGCATTACTCATCCGATCAATATAAGCCCCTGTTGCACAGTAAGGTTTTGATGCCATAACACCACCGTCAGCAAACTGACTCATACCAATCGTATTTGGTAGCTCCACCCATTCGACCGCATCGACATAGACAGCGAGATACCATTTATGGATGTCTTCTGGTTTGACGCCATACATCATTGCAAATAGACCGGTGACCATGAGACGTTGAATGTGATGTGCGTATCCATATTCGAGCGTTTGCCCAAGTGCATCTTTCAAACAATTCATGTCTGTCTCACCGGTCCAATAAAAGCCTGGCAATGGCTGATCTGCTCCGAGTGCATTTCGTTGTGCATATTCCGGCATGAATCGCCAATAGATCCCACGAACATATTCTCGCCAGCCGAGAATCTGTCGTATGAATCCCTCGGTGGCTGCCAAAGGAGCAGACCCTTCGCGGTATGCATTTTCAGCAGCAGCAATAACATCACGGGGGTCAAGAAGTTTCAGGTTCAGAGCGACTGAGAGACGCGAGTGATAGAGCCATGGTTCACCCGTCCATATTGCATCTTGATAGACTCCAAAATTTGACAATCGATAGGTGATAAAATCTCGAAGTGCGGCACGTGCATCTTTTTTTGTGACAGGCCAATCAAATTGTTCAAGTGAACCGGGATGTTTTTGAAATCGCTTTGATACAAGATCGATAACTGTACGTGTTAACGCATCTGGTTTGAATCGTTTTGGTGATCGTAGTTTTTCTGGTCCAGATTTCCCAAAACTTCCACGATTATCTGCGTCGTAATTCCACTGTCCACCTGCAGGTTCACCGTTATCCATTAAAACGTTGAAGCGCTCACGCAGTGGACGATAAAAAAATTCGAGCCGTAGCTGCTTTCGCCCTGCGGCATGTTCAGAAAAATCATCAACTGTGGTAAAGAAGTGACGATCAGGACGTATCTCTAATGGGATGCCAGCATTTTTTGCAGCCTCTTCCAATGCCGCTCGAACTCGCCACTCACCCGGCTCGACACAAATTAAGCGTTCTGGTTTTGTTCCTTTTTTTTTGAATTGACTCAGGCTCGCTTTGAGTGCCGCAGCAAGCGACATCGGTTCTTGAGACTTCTTTTTTTCACCTATTTCCCGGTAATCAACCGTGAATCCATCGTCTATCAGGTGGTCCCGGAAATGCCTCATTGCAGAAAGGAAAAGAACAATCCGAGCTTTATGTGTCCAGACATGCGTCGATTCTTCAGCCACTTCCGCCATCCAAATGACGTCTTTACTCGTATCAAAGTCATCAAACACGGCACTTGATTGATCGAGCTGATCACCAAGAACAAGAACAAGATTTCGACACATGGCGTGGTGACCTTCGGAAGAGAGAAAACGTCGAGTAAAAGTGCCTGAGAGAAGCAGTTTCTAACAAATTAACGCCTCTTTTTACGTATTTTCCAAAACATCGGTTAGTAATTCGTGGATTGTGCGGTTTTAAACGATAGCAGGTTTCGTAATGCCGACAGTCCCGCCTGGGACTTGTGAGAAAGGAACTAACTGTGATTGCCCTCGCCGATCCAAATCGTCAAATCCCAAACTCTTCAAAACTATCTCAGAGAAGTTCGAGAATTTCCTCGAGATCGAGTGATCCAAAAAAGATCATAGGCCTTTCACCCTCTGAAAAACGAAGAAAAACTATTCTTTCCAAAAAAAGGGTGGCTCTTTTTGATAGGGACATTGAATACATCGGAGGAGATGTCTTCCTTGAAAAGGATGCAGAGCTACTCGCCAACTCACCACCAGCAGACGCAAAAATTCCATTAGAAGGCTTCTCTTCAGATAAAAAGTCTGCTGCGGGTCGTTCCCTCTCACCATATCTGGCCAGTTTGTACCAAACGCGGCTCCTGTCGAAAGATGAAGAGCAATTCTACTTCCGAAGAATGAATTGGTTGAAATTTCAGGCACTCCAAAAACGGAGCCGTCTTGATCCAAAACGGGCAACAATGAAGCAGATGAAGCAAATCGAAGGCATTCTTGCGGAGGCGGAGACGGTAAAGGCAATCCTTATAACATCCAACCTTCGCTTGGTTGTCTCAATCGCTAAGAAATTTAATGAACCAAGTCACTCTTTCGATGAACTTATCAGCGAAGGAAATGTTGCCTTGATGCGATCTGTTGAGAAGTTCAATTTTGCTCTGGGAAATCGGTTCAGTACGTATGCGACGTACGCTATCCAGAGACACTTCTTCCGAATTTCTCATAAGGGACGTCAGTACCGTAATCGATTTGCCTCTGATGATGAGCCCGTGAAGGATCGAGCAGAAGAAGTATCAGATCATGAATCGTGTTCTCCTGATCAGGTCCGTTATCTTAAAACACTGTTTTCGAAGTTTCTGGATTCCCTTGAGTCCCGGGAACAGCAGATTGTGCTGGCTCGATTTGGTTTCGATGGTGATAAGCCGAAAACATTTCGGCAACTCGGAACAGAAATGGGAGTCTGTAAAGAAAGAATCCGTCAAATACAAACACGTGCGATAGCAAAGTTGCGAACAATGGCCGAAGAAGCAAATCTTGAACGGACAATTGGCGACTGGCTGTAAACTGAAGTCTTCAACTGAAAAAATCCTTGTTGGAGTGCATCACGTGCAGAAAGTTCTAATTATTGGCGCCGGTGGAATAGGCTCGGCGGTGGCGAGAGAAATTGTGGCTTCCGGAGGAAGGGTCTTTCTTGCTGGTCGCAATTCAGAAAGTCTTCAGAAACTCTCTGCGGAGCTGAACTGTGAGTGGGAAACTCTCGAAGCAACAGACGCGGCGTCTGTTGACGCATGTGGTGATAAAGCTGCAGAAAGTTTAGAAGGATTAACGGGTGTCGTTAATTGTGTTGGATCAATTCTTCTAAAACCAGGACATCTCACGAGTTCAGATGAATGGCATGAAACAATTGCGGCAAATTTAACAACCGCGTTTCACTGCGTTCGCACTGCTGGTCGACTGCTACGAAGTTCAGGCGGATCAGTTGTTCTGTTATCAAGTGCTGCCGGCAGGATAGGTCTTGCGAATCATGAGGCAGTGGCCGCAGCAAAAGCGGGTGTCATTGGGCTTACGCGGTCAGCAGCTGCCACGTATGCTCGGTCGAAGATACGGTTTAATTGCGTGGCACCTGGGCTTGTTCGAACACCTCTGGCTGCAGGCCTCTTATCAAGTGAGCTTGCTGAGAAAGCTTCTGTCTCAATGCATCCCCTCGGGCGGATTGGTGAACCAGAAGATGTTTCGAGTGCGGTGTGCTGGTTCCTTGATCCAAAAAACTCGTGGGTAACGGGCCAGATTCTGGGAGTGGATGGAGGCCTTGCTGATCTGAAGGCCAAGAACTAACGCGGCATACGCTCTGTTCTGTTCCCCCGAATCTTTCTTTCACATGTACAATAAAGGTTTCCAGACATAGCCTGCACTCAAGAAAATCAAATGCCCACTCCTTTAGAATCAAGTGAATTACCTACTGCAGATCCACATTCGCCACTTGATGTGATTCATCATGTTGCAATTGCTGTCAGCAATGTCGCAAAAGCAGTTGAATGGTATACAAAACACTTTCGCTGCGATATTGAATATCAGGATGAGACCTGGGCACTCCTTGAATTTGGAAACACCCGGCTGGCACTTGTTATTCCAGATCAGCACCCACCACATATTGGTTTTATCCATCCACAGGCGAAAGCCTTTGGAGAACTGAAATCGCATCGAGATGGCACGCGGAGTTGCTATGTTGCTGATCCTGCTGGAAACGCCGTTGAAGTGCTTGCTCCGATAGGAACATGATGAAAAGTGTCGTTTCAGGTGCTCGAGTTCTCCTTCTTCAGGTGCTTGCCACCAGTTTCATGACTGGACTCATCTGGTTTGTTCAGGTTGTGCATTATCCTTTGATGGACGGGTGGCCTCACGATGAGTTTGGCAGTTGGGAGGTGGCCCATCGTGACCGCACTGGGCCAGTGGTTATTCCTCCCATGCTGATTGAAGGTGTCGTTGCTGTCTGGTTACTTCTGCATCGGCCGCGGGGTGTTCATCCACTTTTCCCTATCCTTGGAATGACGGCACTCTTGGGAATTTGGGCAAGCACATTTTTTCTTCAAGTGCCCTGTCATCTGCGGCTTTCGACCGGCTGGGATGCTCAAACACACCGTTTTCTCGTCGATTCAAATTGGATACGGACTATCCTCTGGTCATTCAGAATGGCCCTTTCTGTAGGCATGTTGTGGCAGTTCTGGTTGGCATGTAAGCCAGATTTGGCCGACCTTGCGTCCCTCCAGCAGGACTCCTAATCTCCCAATCCACAGCCGCTTGGTGGTTCTTTTGTTACGGATTTGGTCAGGGAGGTTGTTCAATGTCTGAGTCTCTTTCTATGGTTGCAAAGCTGGTCGAAGGTCAGCTTGTCATACCCGATGCGCTTGACTTTCAAGAGCACATAGTGGCAGCGTCAACTTTGGAGACGGCAACTGCAGACGCCATAACACTCGTTGACTCTGCTGAGAGATTGCCGAGTTTAGCCAAAAGCCAAGCAGCGGCTGCTATCGTTCCAGTAGGTACTGGAACGCAGGATCGACCAACGATTGAGGTTGAAGATGTTCATAAAGCCTTTTCAAAAATCATTCAACATTTTCGTCCTCCGCGTGCTCGACACCGTCAAGGAGTGAGTCCTCAAGCAGTCATAGATCCCTCGGCCCGACTTGCTGGTGATGTTGAAGTCCAACCTTTGGCTCTCATCGGTCAAGATGTTGAGCTTGCGGAGGGAGTTGTTATTCATGCAGGAGCGCGAATTGGTGCGGGCTGCCGGATTGGTGCCGGAACAACGGTCTTTGCAAATGCAGTTCTTTATGAGGATACCCTTGTTGGTCGAGATTGTATTATTCACGCCAACGCCGTTTTGGGAGCGTTTGGATTTGGGTACAAGCCAGATACAAAAGGTCTAGAGCTCTCCGCTCAACTCGGCTGGGTTGAATTAGGCGATCATGTTGAAGTTGGTGCTGGAACAACGATTGACCGTGGAACATACGGGCCAACCGTAATTGGCAGCGGCACAAAAATAGACAATCTGGTCATGATTGCTCATAACTGTCGAATCGGTCGTCATAATATGATCTGCTCCCAAGTAGGTGTGGCAGGAAGTACAACGACTGGTGAATGGGTAATCATGGCAGGTCAATGTGGGCTGCGTGATCACATTCACATTGGTGATGGCGCAGTGCTTGGTGCACGATCAGGCGTCTCAAATGATGTTCCACCAAAGCAAACGGTACTTGGTGAACCGGCTATTGATCTGAGACAACGGAAGTTGCAACTTGCTTCAATGTCGAAGCTTCCTGAGATGAGAAAGCATGTGAAGCACCTGCTCAAACGAGTTGAAGAATTGGAACAGACGTCTCAAGTGGCCTCAAAAGAGTCTTCCTCGAAAGCGGCCTAGGATCGCATTGGAGAGGAATACGTGTCCTCGATGCGTGTTTTGAAATCGCTAAATAAAGAGTAGTTGATAGCACAATGAAAGCCTTGTCCGGGGATGTGAACGAACTGCCATCACTCGACGGAGAACTCGTCGGTATTCTTGCTGGCTGGGGACGGTTCCCAATTGCTACTGCTGAAGCGATCCATCGACGTGGTGGCCGAGTTGCTATTTTAACGATCCGTCATCATGCGGAAGAATCACTCGAGGAAATAGCGGATGTCTATGGAGAAGTAGGCGTTGCTGAAATTGGAAAAGCCATCGACTTTTTTCGTCAGAATGGCGTGCGTCGAGCGACGATGGCCGGCAAAATTCATAAGAAGCAACTGTTTCGTCGATTCGGATGGATTCGACATCTTCCCGACTGGCAAGGGCTTAAGACATTCTGGCCACACTTTGTAACTCGTAGCAAAGACAACCGTGACGATGCGCTTCTTGGAGCAATTGCAGTAACCTTTGAAAAATCAGAAATTCGGATTTGTCCAGCAACAGATTTTGCTCCCGAACTCTTGGCAACAGAAGGTGTGCTGGCGGGCAAGCCACTCTCCAAACGTCGGATGGCGGATGTGGTTTTTGGATGGCGGCTTGCGAAAGAACTTGGACGTCTTGATATCGGCCAGACAGTAGTCGTGAAGAACCAGGCTCCAATGGCACTGGAAGCAATTGAGGGTACTGATGAGTGCATACGGCGGGCAGGTCGGCTTTGCCGTTCTGGTGGCATGACCGTCGTGAAGGTTGCAAAGCCTCAGCAAGATGAACGGTTTGACATGCCGACAATTGGTATCGGTACGCTCCAATCAATTCGAGCGTCAGGAGGCAAGGTGCTTGTGATTGAGGCTGGTAAGACAATCCTTGTCGATCGGGAGCAGATCACTGCTTATGCAAGTCGTTGTGGTATTTCAATTGTGAGTTGCTACGACGTTGCTGGAATACCCTTGCTGGAAAAACCACGCTATCACGTTGCCTGACTATATCGCTTTTCATTCGATTGCCTGTAGACTTCTTAGATGTCTCATTCACTGGCCTTTCATGTGCGACTCGTTTCTCAAACAGTCATTTGTGCAGTCTGTCTTTGTGCTCCATCACAGTCTGCAGATGATGTATCTCCGTCAAAAAAATCAGAACGTCTGTCGCGACCCCCACTGACCATTGATCTCAGGATTGATCGTTCGGTTGAAATTCCACCGCCTCGAACACACTATATGGGCCGAGAGATCGCCCAAACGATGCATTATACGGGAGCCCCATGGCTTGTTCGGGAAAGCCGTCAACGCGAAGAAGATTGCCGACTACTTCTTGAAGCACTTCAAATTCAGCCAGGTCAAACCATCTGTGATCTTGGGTGCGGAAATGGATTTTATACACTCGAACTCGCGAGACGTGTTGGTCCTGAAGGTACAGTGTATGCAGTCGATATCCAGCCTCAAATGCTTCGACTTCTCGTTACACGGGCGCGGCAGGAAAAGCTCTTTAATATCAAACCAATTCTGGGAACATTCATTGACCCTCGGCTACCCAAGGGAGACGTCGATCTCGTATTTTGTGTTGATGTCTACCATGAGTTCTCCCATCCTGAAAAGATGCTCACTCGTATCCGAGAGAGCCTTTCTGATGGTGGCCAAATCGTTTTAGCAGAGTTTCGTGGGGAAGACGCTACGGTACCAATCAAGCCGCTCCATAAGATGACAAAGTCTCAAGTCAAAAAAGAACTTGAGCCAAATGGTTTTGTCCTCAAACGTGAATTCGATGAGTTGCCATGGCAGCACCTCATGTTTTTTGGTGTCCAGAACAAGGAGTAAAGCCGACTACTTCTGATGTATTTGGCAGCTTGTCGTATCACATCGCCCAGCAATCCAGAGCCTTCGTTTTGCGACATACGCATACAGCCAATTCCAGAGTGGCAGTGAGCCCGGAATATGCAGAAGAAGAGCGAGTGGCCAGAGGAGTGGCAGTTTACGTGATAGATAGCGGACAGCAGTTGCACCACCGCGAGCATTTCCATGTGTATCGATTACGAACATCTGTTCTTGGAGTTGTTCAATTGAAAGTTCTGGGAAATCAACGGCCACACTCGGCTCGTGGAGTGACGTGTAAATAAACCGTTGTCGCAAATCGAGCCAGCGGAGGAACGCAATCTGTCGTTGACAGAAACGACATTCACCGTCGAAGAGGACCGTGTCTTGCCCTGGATGTTTTCTGGTAACAATCATTGGACACGGGAGACATTCAGGGGCATTGCATGAAGCCTGTTTGAAAAGCCTGACAGCCGGCTTATTCCTTGATCAAACCACTTGGAAGTGTACACAAATTTAAAATTGTGATTGCTCCACCAGAAATAAGTAGCCACGGTGCCCATTCAGGTGCTGTGATCGAACGACCCATGCCACCTGCTAGTGGAACAACAACGGCAGAATCGATGAACAGTAGTTCAATACCTAGAAGCGTAGCGAATATTCCAATCGCCAGAAATATACTTTTCCACATGATGATGCCTGAAACCGGAATCTAACTCCTTCGCGATGAGCCCCTCTCTATCGCCTCTGTAGAAACATCGACGTTCGTAGGAACCTAGCTAGAGAAGCCACTCGCCTCGGGCAACCTAGAACGACTGTGATGATAATTCAGGGAGCAGTACTACTGATTTGCAACATCAGCTGGCGGTTCGTTCTCTCTGTCAGATGGTGTTTGTATCGCACCAGTGCGGCGTTCGGCTGTCGTACCCGGTACGAGTTGCGGTTTCCCATTCGTTGTTTCAATAATATCTTGGAGGTCACTGCCATCAATTACTTCAGCTTCGATCAAGCGACTCGTAATTGATTCAAGTGATGTGCGACGGGTTTGCAAAATCTGACGGACTTGAACAATCGACGTATCGATTATGCGGCGGACCTCTTCATCGATTTCGCGAGCCGTCTCCTCACTATGGCTGCGGGTCGTGCCAAAGTCCGCGCCTCCTCCAGTAAGAAACGGTGACCGCTGGCTTTCACGATAGTTTACTCTGCCGAGTTGACTCATGCCGTAGTCCATCACCATTGAGCGAGCAATTTCACTTGCTCGCTCCAAGTCGTTCTGGGCGCCTGTTGAGATGTCGTCATAAATCATTTCTTCTGCAATCGTGCCAGCGAGGAGAACATGAATTCTGCTTTCAAGTTCACTTTGTGTGAGGAGATATCGATCATCTTCCGGCCGCTGCATGGTGTAGCCTAAAGCGGCGAGGCCACGGGGTATGATTGACACCTTATGTATCGGGTCAGTATTTGGAAGAGAATATGCAACTAAGGCATGTGCTGCTTCGTGATACGCCACTCGTTTCTTCTCATCTTCGTGAATCACACGCTTCTTTTTTTCAAGGCCTGCGGTGCCACGTTCAACGGCCTCGTTGAACTCCACCATCCCCACAGACTTCTTGTTGTTTCGAGCGGCTAGCAAAGCTGCCTCATTCACAAGGTTGGCAAGGTCTGCACCACAAAAACCCGAGGTAATTCGTGCCACCTGCTCAATATTCACTTTAGGATCAAGTTTCACATTGAGGACATGCACCTTGAGAATAGCCTCACGTCCACGGACATCAGGTCGGTCGACGAGAACATGTCGATCAAATCTTCCTGGTCGGAGGAGAGCCGGATCAAGTGTTTCCGGTCGGTTCGTGGCTGCCATCACAATGACGCCGGAGTTGCTACCAAACCCATCCATTTCAACAAGCAACGCATTGAGCGTCTGCTCCCTCTCATCATGACCGCCAACCACACTTGAACCCCGGGTTTTCCCCAAAGCATCAAGCTCGTCAATGAAAATGATGCACGGACTCTTTTGTGCGGCCTGTTGAAACATGTCACGGACACGGGCAGCTCCGACACCAACAAACATTTCAACAAAGTCACTCCCAGAAAGTCCAAAGAAGGGCACGCCAGCTTCACCTGCAATCGCTTTTGCGAGAAGGGTTTTTCCTGTCCCAGGAGGGCCTACTAATAAAACACCCTTCGGAATATGGCCACCAAGAACCTGATATTTTTCAGGGCTTCGAAGAAACTCAACCACTTCGCGAAGTTCATCAACGGCTTCGTCTATCCCAGCGACGTCATCAAAACTGATCCCGAGATCTTCCTGGGCATACATTTTTCCTCGGCTGCGACCGAATGCCATTGGGCTGCCGGCCCCTCCAAGGCGACGCACCATAAGAAAAAATCCCAATGCCAGTAATCCGGTCAACACCAACATTGGCATCCAGTTTCGCCAAGGACTCGGTGGATCTTCATACCGATAATCAACTTTATTCAGATCGAGTATCTTCGACAGCTGTCCCTCAGAGTTCTCACTTGGGAGTTTGGCAGTCCGAAATCGTAGCTGTTCACCTTGGGCGTTCCCACCAGCCGTCAATCGACCGTCATCAATAGGTCGCAGTCCGCCTCGTCCATTGCCTCCTGGTAAAGGAACCTTTCGCAGTGTTCCAGTCACCTCAAATGCACCGATGACCACATCATCGATCGAGCAGAATCGTGAAACCAGTGGAGACCCTTTTGCTGTTTCGCCTGTAATAACCTCTACGAATCGTGGCGAGCCCGACTGATCTTCTTCTTCACCAGCAGCTCGAATAAGCCGCTCCAGATCGGTGTAGCTCAATTGAACTTCCTGCCCATTACTGAAGAGGCTCGCTGCAAAAAGACCAGCGACTGCCACGGCAATCAGGGACCAGATGAGATTTGAGCCACCGAAAGCCTGCTTACGATCACCAGAACGCCGTCCAGGATCTTTTTCATTATTTTTTTGATTCATAGACGAAATGTCGCAATCGTTTCTTTATTTTGAGAGGCAGCACCGTATTCTCTCTATCGTAGGCTCGAAAGAAGCCTGCGACAAATGACGTGCATGGCATCCGGCGACAGGAGTGCGTAAACTAGATTTCCGCGTATTTCGACATGTTTTCATAGTTTCCCAGATTGACCCGTCCATGATGTTACCCGACCGCACTGTGGCTTCTGCCACTTCAATGGCCGTTTCGGGTGAGGAAGTCGTGCGTGAGCAATCGATGGATTTTCAAATGTCCTCAGATGCCGTTCCTCTTCGTGTTGCGGTTCTGGGTTCAACCGGAAGTATCGGCAAGAATACCCTTGAAGTCATCGCTGCCTCGGAAGGTCGTTTCAAGGTGCACCTGCTGTGCGGTCACCGCAGCATTGATGTTCTGGTTGAACAGGCTCAAGCATGTCGGCCTCGCTGGGTCGTAGTGACCGATTCGACTGCTGCAGAATCACTTGGACCGGGCGCGTTCCCAGAAGGAACAGAACTCGTCGTTGGTCCAGAACGTCTTGAAGAACTATTAGCTGCTCCAGAAGTTGATCGTGTTGTTTCGGCTATTGTCGGGGCTGCCGGTTTGCGCAGTACCTGGTCAGCACTCGCTGCTGGGAAGACGGTAGCACTTGCCAATAAAGAAACGTTGGTAACAGCTGGGCCTTTGGTAACACGGTTAGCAGCACGTTCTGGTGCTACAATTGTGCCGGTCGATAGTGAGCATTCTGCAATCCATCAGGCGTTACGGAGTGGACGTCGTCATGAACTGCAGCGAGTCGTACTGACTGCCAGCGGCGGGCCTTTCCGAACTCATACCAAAGAGCAGATATCTGAGGTAACGCCGGAGCAAGCGCTCAAGCACCCAACCTGGTCAATGGGGCCGAAGATCACCATTGATTCGGCAACGATGATGAACAAGGCTCTTGAATTGATTGAGGCCCGCTGGCTCTTCGATCTCCGAGCGGACCAGTTGGGTGTCGTTGTCCATCCACAATCAATTATCCATTCTTTTGTTGAATTTGTTGATGGTTCGGTCATTGCCCAGATTGGACCACCAGACATGAAACTCCCGATCCAGTATGCACTGGCGTATCCAGAAAGGTACGATGGTCCGGCTCGGCGGTTCGATTTTGGTGTTGCACAGCAACTGGAATTGAGCCCCCCCGACCTTGAACGTTTTCCAGCAGTCCGTCTTGGCTATGATGTTGCGGCTCGGGGTGGTACTGCCGGTGTGGTTTTGAATGCTGTAAACGAGGAGGCAGTGCAGGCTTTCCTCAACGGTGTGGTGAAGTTTCCACAGATTGCTGAATTGTGTGAGCGAGCAGTGTCGGAACATCCATTTATTGGTGACCCGACACTCGAAGACATACTCAGGCTTGATGCCTGGGCCAGAAAGGAAGTCCAAACGTGGATGTGTTGATGTCGCCGAGTGCTGTCATTTCACCTAATGGGATGATAGGAATGTGGATTCTTCAGCCGGCAAGCTGGCTTGTGATTTTGCAGGTTGCAATTGGTCTTGGCTTTGTCATTTTTGTTCATGAACTCGGACACTTCCTTGTTGCGAAAGCCTGTGGGGTCAAGTGCGAGAAGTTTTATATCGGCTTTGATATTAACGGCTTGAATCTCGGCAAGTTTACATGGGGTGAGACTGAGTATGGCATCGGTATTCTGCCTCTTGGTGGATATGTCAAGATGCTTGGGCAGGATGATAATCCTGCGGCCGCAGCTCGCGAAGCCCAGCGGGCGAAAGATATTATTGAGTCAGGTGATTTGCCACCAGAGCCAACTTCTGATCCACACCCTGCGTGGGACCCACGAAGTTATCCTGCCCAGTCGGTACCTGAACGAATGGCAATCATTTCGGCTGGCGTAATCATGAATGTGATCTTTGCCGTCTTACTTGCAGCGTGGGCATTTGGTCTTGGTGTACAAGAACTGACTTGTGAAGTCTCGAGTGTTCGGCCTGGTGGTGCAGCGTGGCGAGCTGGGTTACGTACCGGTGACGAGATTGTTGCCATAGGATCAAAAACCGAACCAGTCTTTACCGATCTGCAGAAGGGTGTGACGCTGGGTGATCCGGCACAAGGAATAGATTTCACGGTACGACGGCCCGCTGATGGGAGTGAGCGGACGCTGACGCTCCACCCTGATACAGACCTGGGAATTCCGACAGTCGGTGTGACCAGTCCATTTTCAGTAACATTACCCGAAAGCTTGGAACCTGGGCTTCCTGGCGCTGCTTCGCAAGCGAATCCTGCTTTTGAACCAGGAGACACCATTACGGCAGTCGATGGTGCATCTATCTCAAGCTATGCCGAACTGATTGCATCTCTTTCTGGCAAGGCAGAGACTCCTGTTTCAATTTCAGTGCAGCGTCAAGATAAGAATCTATCTATTTCAGTCCCTGCTCAGCCTCGACGTGAAACTGGTTTGGTGATGGTGCCAGGATTGATTGCGAGTGTCCAAGCGGATTCTCCGGCATCTGCAGCCGAGCTGAAAGCAGGCGACAGAATCGTTTCCATCGATGGCGAATCATTGGGTAATCCTTTGACGATTGATGACCGTCTCAAGAAGCGATCAGGTGAGGTCGTCTTGTTAGGCGTTCTCCGTAGCGATGCTGTTCATAATGCTTCTGGTGAACTTGTCACTGAAACAATCGAAGTCACGCCCCGAGATGTTACATGGATTGAGCAGGCACGGTGGCCCCAAAGTCCGGTAGCTGTTTCAAGTCTTGGTATTGCTTTTAATATCGGTTCCGAGATTGCAAAAGTCGTGCCTGGCTCACCAGCTGCTCGGGCAGGCATCAAAGAAGGTGAGTTTGTGACTCGCGCACGATTTGCAAAAAAAGATGAACCAATTGATGAGGATGACCCGGGAGTTGAATTATCAGAAGAATCACAGAGCTGGCCATTTGTCATGGCGATGGTTCAGCAGTCACCGAAAGATACTCGTCTGCAATTAACAGTGAAATCATCCGATGGACTCGCCAGAGATGTTGAACTGAATCCTATTGACTCAACTGTTGATTTTATTGTTGATCGTGGATTGGTGTTCCGCCCGGTGTACCGTCTTGTGCAAGCCCGTTCCATCGGTGCTGCGTTGACACAGGGTCTTTCCAAAACGGGTGAAGATCTGTCGATGGTGTATCGATTTCTGCAGAAGATTACGAGTAATCAGATTAGCCCTCGCCTTCTTGGTGGGCCAATTGAAATTGCGAAACAGGCCGGAAAGTCAGCCGAAGAAGGCCTCGGAAGATTATTACTTTTTCTCACAATGTTGAGTGCCAATCTTGCCGTAATCAATTTTTTGCCTATACCAGTTCTCGATGGTGGCCATATGGTCTTTCTGATGTATGAACTTGTCCGTGGCAAACCGCCAAGTGAAAACGTTGTGGCGGCTTTGTCATACATAGGATTAGTTCTCTTGCTCTCACTTATGCTTTTTGTATTTGGGCTCGACCTCGGTCTGATTGCACGACAGTAAACGTCTTTCGTGCATGACATGTGAGGTTTCTATCTGCATTTCATGAGCCAAAAAGGTTTTCCCATACCCGGGTGAACGGACGGCGTCTATTGTTGAAGAAGTTCGAAATCGTCGGAGTTCATCATGACAGTCGCAAATCCTCCTAGTCTCCCACTTGGTCTTTTCACCGGTGTCGACACTGTTGTATTCGACGTTGTAGGGACACTTCTGGAACCAACCCCATCAGTTTCAGAGGCATACAAAAACTCTTCTGAGAAGTTTGGAGTGACTCTCTCACCAAGTGAGATATCCAAGCGATTTTCTATTGCATGGGAGAAGCAGGAATCTCTGGATGCTCAAAACAAACCAGCCTTTTCAACAAGTAGAAGCCGGGAATACGAACGGTGGCAGCAGATAGTCTGTGATGTCTTTGAAAACTCACCGGCTGCAGGAAAAATTTTTGATGACCTTTGGATTCATTTTGGTAAGCCTTCTTCATGGCGACCAATTGAGCAGGGCTGTCGTCTTCTTCAGACTGTTCGTGAGTCTGGAATTGAGGTGGCAGTAGCCAGTAATTTTGATGAACGACTGCTTCCTCTTGCAAAACATATCGAACCTCTTAGCAGCATTGAGAAAATTTTTGCATCGTCCGAGCTAGGGTGGAGAAAACCAGCTCCACAGTTCTTTCGGGCAGTGGAGTCACGACTGCAAAAAGAGCCTGACCACCTTCTTCTTGTTGGGGATGATCCTCGGCTTGATATAGCTGCTGCCAATGCTGCAGGATGGAAAAGTATGCGCATTGGGTAGCCTCCAGCGTATTCACTGAAAGCCTCTGAGATTGCCTAGAAAATTGAGAGCAGTCGTTGATGGAGAATATTGTCGAAGTGAAAATAGATAAGGCGTGTGATCTTTACGGCGATCGATAGACCATGCCCTACAAGAGTTCGATAAACGCCCACCAACAGTCAATTTGATTCACATTGGCTGAAAACGGCAGTTTCTGCAGCTGAAAAATCCCATTTGTGGACGTGACAGCTGCCTCTATGACTTTGCCGAATAAGTTGAGTCTGGTGAGTAAAATTTTTCTGCCTCTACCAACTTCTGTTTGTGTCGATAGTCCTACCACAAGCGATTGTTCGGATTTTACGGAATCTTCGGTCTCAAGTTCTGGGTGGAGAAACATGGCTTATACACATTCAAATGCTGGTAACGTCAACTCGTTTGGAACGAATCAGGTGTTTAAGCAATGCCAGTTTGTCGTTTTTTGTGTACTGAGTCTGCTGGGACTTACGGCCATCAATTCTGTACAAGCAGCGAATGAATGTGACTCATTTCTTTCCTGCTGCGATACCGGTGGAAATTGCCGACAATTTTATCTTGGCGGTATCGTTGGAGCAGATTTTGGAACATTTACAAAGGTGCCAGGTAATGCAACCGCAGTACCAAACCAATCTCTCTTTACAGGTGGTGGCACTGTGGGCATGCGATCTCTCCGTGATAATGGAGCATGGCGATTTGAATTCGAAGGTCGTGGTCGAGACCAAATTACTGACACTTTTGAAGAAGGAGGTGGCAGTGCTACGGCAGCTGCCCGTGATGGTTGGTCGACGATGGTGAATGTGTGGCGCGACTACGAAGTTGTTGGAGAATTTGATGTGTACGCTGGCGGTGGCATTGGTGCCGGTGGGTATCGATCTGTGATTAATGTTGGATTCACAGGTTTGCCGCCAACCACTACAAGCAATGACAATGTTTCGAATTTTGCCTGGCAGGCTGGTGGCGGACTCATTTATAACGTTTCAAATCGCTTGGCCGTTGATCTGGGTTACCGATTCTTTTCAATTGGCGACGTGACAGCAACGGGTCTAAGTGCCGGAACGCCTTATGACTACCCAACAAATTATGCAGCTAGTGAATTGCTTTTAACGGTGCGCATATACGAGCCATTCCGCCGTTGGCGTTAAGCCGATGATTGAGGACGAAGGCGGAAATTACTGCACAAACGTGTGGCAACCATACCAGCAGAAGATGGATTCTTCAAAATAAGTACCAGCGACAGCATGTCCTGAAAAAAAGCGAGAAGAGAACTGTCCGACTCCCTACTGCCGTTCTGCACCCGTTTCAAGAACAGCCATAAAGGCCTTTTGAGGAATATCGACTGAGCCGATACTTTTCATCCGCTTCTTGCCCTCTTTTTGTTTGGCCCAGAGTTTTTTCTTTCGAGAGATGTCACCGCCATAACACTTCGCCGTGACATTCTTTCGTAGAGCAGAGATCGTCTCTCGGGCAATAATTTTTGTACCGATTGCAGCCTGTAATGCGACTTCAAACATGTGGCGATCAATCTCACCGCGGAGTTTCTTGACAATCGCTCGTCCTCGCCGGTCAGCATCTCTACGGTCACAGATGATCGAAAGAGCGTCAACCTTTTTACCACCAACAAGAA
>WLWE01000637.1_pt1 | contig 29731 bp, 29 predicted proteins | sample 6718301 | NCBI WGS metagenome assembly WLWE01 (sample SAMN12718691, study PRJNA515312) | sponge metagenome | isolation source: marine sponge | host: Mycale hentscheli | place: New Zealand: South Island, Marlborough, Capsize Point | collected 2003-05-01 | reverse complement strand
AAGGTGAAGATCCAGACGTTATAAATCCTTTATAGTTACTAACACCACTACCAGCATCTGCAAAAGAAAATACAGTTGATAATGTAGAGTCAGTATAAAACTGAGTTACGTATTGACCATAAGGTACATGCGAATAACCATATGGTAAACCACTTATAGCATTAGGACAGTAATAACTATTTGAACCAGTGTTTTCTATTGAATATCTATAAGACTGTGCTGTTCCACCTGTTACATTAGAACCGTTTTCAATAACGCAAGTGCTATAATATAAATCATTTGAATTTACCCAACACGTTAAAGCATTTGATTGATTAGGTGCTATAACGCTTTTAGCATCAATTGCTGCAATAGCATATTCACCAGGCTGATTATAAGCCAGCACACGTTGATCATAAAAATTTCCTCCTTGACCAGTAGCGCTTGTATTAATATCTACTTTTATAGCACCGGAACTAGGTGTTCCTGTATTTGAATTATCTATTGTAAAATTATTTATATCAGCTATAGCAGACCAAGCAGAGCTACTATTTGTTCTGTGCCAAACTTTCCAAGTAACATCTGCATCTAAACCTGATGATGGGCTAGGTGGATTACCTTCCCATATTAAACCAGCATTCATAGATAATGACATTGTACCTTGTGTTAATGCGCTACCTATTTTAAATAGTGTATTAGTTAAAGAAGCATCTCCTGTTTGTGCTGCGCTAGGAGTAACAGGTAAATCACTAGCTGTTAACGTGTTATCAGATAAGTACCAAACACCTGTGATTCCATATTGAGCATTGTATTTAGTTATAAAAGCATTTGTTATTGGAATACCTAAATTTGCTTGTATAGGTCCTGTTGTACATACTGACTTTATACCTGAGTTAGCAGGTTGAGGACCAATAATGATAATTTGATTTATTGTTGCTGATAAAGCACCATCAGCTGTATCACCGTTTGCATCTTCTATTTTTAATACTAATGTATGCTGACCACTAGGGGTATTATTAGCTGTTTGACTTAAATTTCCATTAGTAGCATCAATAACAAACGAGGGTTGACCGTTTGCACCAGTAGGATTACCTGAAACAATAGACCATTTTAATTGCTCTGTATTTCTTGTAGAGCTTGCGGAACCATTTTTTGATAACGTATCTTGACCGGTAAAAGGATTACCAGTTTGATCGACTGTAGCTTGTATGGTTGGTAAAGGTGATTCATCAAATGAAGGTGCAGCATTAGATAAGTCTACGTTTAATATCAATGGTACAGGTGGTTCATAAGCTAAAGGAGTTGAAGCTGAAGCAACTGTAATAGTAAATGTAATTTTATCTTGAGTTATACTATCTTCTAAATAAACAAAATCAGAATTTGTTTTTATCCTATAAGATGCATCACCGCCAGCAGCAGGATCACTGTATTCTAAAAGAAACTTACCAGTTCCATTAATATCCATAGAACCTTGCTCGTTATTTCTAACTATATTATAAACACCTGTAGCTGTTGTAGGATTTGCCGCATCAAAAGCAGCACCTGTGTTAGATTGTGGAAAAAATGGATCAGTTATATAATGTCCACTAGCATCACTTTCTAATAATTCAATATTAGTTGCTGTAAAACTTGTTGGTCCATCAAAACCTGTAATTATATCTGTGTTTAAATCAGATAATAAACCTACTGTACCAGTTTCCCAAAATATATCTAATAAAGAATCAACAGGTTCTGTTTCATATATTGCTAAAAACGAATACATGTTTTCGTTAGAACTGTTATTACTTGTAACACCTATAGCTTGTGATGTATCAATTCTAGCTATAAGAGGGCTAGTGTCTAGTTGATAAAAATTATCATGACCCTGCGGTTCTTTTAAAGTAGTGTATGACATGTTTAAGTCATCTGCTGTAGCTATAGTAATAGCGGTATCACTATTGGTTTCAGGAAAAAATTGTCTATTATTTTTCGGATCATTAGCTGTTGCAGGAGAACTAATTATTAAAGTATTTTCAACTCTACCGTATAATTGTACAGAACTTCTAAATTGTTTTTGATCAGGCCCAACTTCTGATAAATCTCTAGGTATCTTATTTATGTTATCATTTATTAAAACAATATGTGCAGTTTTTCCTTCTTCACCTACTGGGAAAGGATCTGAACCAGATTGAACTTTAGGGTAACCATCTAGTATACCAGGTAAATAAGCATTATAATAATCCTGTTCTGTTTGTTTAACAACAACTTTATAAGAATACCAACCAATAGGGTTTAGTGTATAAGAATATTTTGTGTCTGGAGAATTTGTACTAATAGAATAAAGATTATTATTTATAGGTTTTTTTGTATACACTTTATAATCTGGTGTAGATGTTGCATCAACTTTTACAACTTCAACATAATCTATAAATTCTCCTCTTAAGTATTCACCTACTAATGGTACGTTACTAACACTACCAGTTACGGTAAATTCATATTCATAACCAGCTTCATTTAATACAGGTATAGTTATTGGTGTATTTATATCAGCAACCGCTGTGATATTAAAACCAACTCCTTTTTCTTTAGCATACAAACCTGGTTCACCATTGCTAAAATTAGGCAAACTATTTGTTCCTGATATTATTTGGTTTGTAACGTTTAATTGTAAAGTATTACCAAACCAAGATAAAATATCTTGATAAGAACTATTATAAGGATTAAATATAGTAGAACCTAAAAATGTATTTATAATAGTTTGTTGTACTGGTGAAAGAATAACAGATGATTGTCGACCGTATTTATCGGCTAAAATAAAACCAACTTGATAATTTCTATTTTGTTTTAAAGAATGGTTAGGATATTCTACCCAACTATCACTTATAACAGAATCACCTTTGTCAACTATTTTTACATCGTAATCAATATTAACCGGCGCGGTGTAAGTGTCTCTAAAATTACCATATATAATTCTATTTCCTGCTGTTTCTTGAGATAAAGCTCTTACTGGAACTTTATCATAAACTCTAGTTGTTTGATCAGTAGGTAGTGTTTTGTAAGGTTTTCTTGATTGATATTCGTAAGTATATATATTGTCTACACTTTCATTACCCAGTGTAGTGACAGATATTGTTTCTAAAACTTTAACAGTTGTTTGATCTGATTCTTTATAAAGAATATCTAAAGAAGCTATTTTAAAACTTGTAGACAGGGTATTTTTGTGATCAGGCAATGTTATTAATAATTCTATATTATTAACATTGTTTTCCATCCAAGAAACTATTGTGCTTCTAAATGCGTCATCTTCATTGCCATTTTTAAAATAACCTTTTTGTTTAGGTATATAAGCTATTTGAGTAAATGGAGCAAATATAGAGTATTCACCATCATCAAATCTATATCTATAACTAAATCTTACATATCTGCTTTCTAAGTAATCAGGATCACCAGGCCAAGTAGCACTAGACGATTCGTTTGTCATTGTTGACATTAAAAAAGTAAACCTATCTCCAGCAACAGGAAGTGTAACAGCTGATGATAAAGTAACAGTAGTATTTCCTATAGCCGTAACTACATTAGAAACTGTTATAAAGTCAGAAGGTAAAACTTTAGGTGTACCAGTAGAACTAGAACTAACAACAGACATACCTATTAGTATTTTTAAGTTTTCAGAAACCACAATTGTTGTTGTTGTTGGAGCTGGACTTACTTTTACTGTTGCAGTAGTTTTTTTAAGTAAAGATATAGGTAAATAAGGATTATATTTAGCTACAGATAATTGAACTTCATCCGTGTAATAATTTTCTTGTTGTATTGCTATATTTACTTTTCTAGGTTGATTTCTATTATCTGTAAAAAATAATAAGTTTTCAATCAAACTAGCCTGTATAGGGTTTGTAGTAGAAAAATTTAAAAATACACCATCAGCTATAACTTTAGCTGTGTTAGAGTTTTTAGGTGTCCAAGAATATATTATACATCTTTTGCCAGACGGCGCGTACGTAGGTGTATCATCAGGGTTTGAATCTGTATAATTAGTTGCAAAAACAAATATGGTTTGACTATATTCATCTGTTAAATAACCTATAGTTTGTATATCGTTAGGTAAAGCTGGTGTTATAGTAAAAGTTTTTTCAGTGTTACCTAAAACAGTTTCTAAGGCACCTATATCGTCATCTTCTGACTTTCCTACAGATATGTTCTGTGCATCTCTATATTCACCATTAGGTATTAATCTATCGTCCAAGTCTTTATTCATCTTGGATCTTAGAAAACTATTTTTAATTTCTGCCATGTTAGTTATTTAATCCATTTAGATTTACCTCTCATAACTTGAATTATTTGATCAAGCTTAAGGTTAGATAATCTTATTTTAGCATTTCTTAATTTAGCACTTTTCTCTTGTTTAAATCTTCTTACAATATATTCTTGTATACCAGTTGACACAGATAATATAGAGTATATTATATAAGCATATAAAGCTTCTTCAGCCAATTTAGGTATTCTTGCGTCAAGATCATAAGCATTACCATCTGATACATATTGTAATATTATTAATTTATTAGCTAAATTACTAGTAAAACTAAAAGTACCTTTTCTTTCGTCTATTTTAAACCAACCATTTTTCTGACTAGTTTGTGGTTCTAATCCATATCTTTGACCTAATGCACCATCTGTATAATTACGATCTAAAATATTAGCATTGTTTAAATCATTATTAAAGCCTCCACTTATATATCTAGGATTTGTTTTATTCCATGTTGCATCTGTTTGAGATGTAACCTCTGTGTTATTGTCAAAATTATCTTGAATAGGCTTACCCTCGTCATCTTGTGTAAAAGTATAATAAGGGCTTTGGTTAAGATTATTTGTAGGATATATAGGGTGTAATACACCTAATTCATCTACCCAAGATGTTTTAACATAATTAACATAGTCTTGAGGTATAGCCAAACTTAAACCTGGTGGTACCGTTAGTTCAGTTGATTTTACACTTTTTAAAGTATCATAGCTAAACTCTTGTAAACCACGCCTAGCATGAAATATTACATCAGTTCTTTTAACACTAGGTATAAGTTTACCAGCACCAACGTATGCGATTAAAAAGTTATCTATAACATCATTTAATCGTGTATAAGAATATTCACCATGATTATTTTCTATAGCTGATTCTGTTAATTGTATTTTAATATAAGAATTAGCAGCTAAATAAGAACTTACAGTTATAATGTTTCCAGATTCAGTGTAAGGTTCAGTAAATTTAAATGTTAAATCTGTAGCTTGCGCAGGTATTTCAATTAGTATTGTACATGTAAAAGTTGTTGTTGTTAACACAGTTTTAACTGTACCATACGTAGTAGTTCCAGCAGTGTTTTGTATTAACATACCTGCTGCAATATTAACATTAGCAACATTAATTGTAAGTAAGCTTTCACCTACAATAACAACAGTTCCATTACTTGTAGCTGTAGTTTTAGTGTTGTTAGGTGTCATTTCTGTCCAGGTTAATGCGTCTGGACTAGAATATAAATGAAAATTATTTAAACCATATTGACCATTTGCATTATCAGAACTACCAAATATTAAATCAGTATTAAAAGTACTAGTAAATGTTTTACCCGCACCTGCTGCATCTATATAAAACTGCTGAGCTCCAGCGTAGTATTGTCTATTAGTTTCGGTTATTAAACCACCATTAGGTATAGGCATAGTTTAGCTTTTTTGATTTTGTTGTTCTTGTGCTACTTGTTGTGCTGCAACTTGTATTATTGTAGGATCTTTTACCACTACTCCAGCATATAATAAAACTTTTAAAACTATTTCAGTTTGTTCAGCATCGTGAAGTTCAAAATTTATAGATGTATCTGGATTATAAACATAAGCATTTCCAGAAAGAGTAAAATTCCAAACTGGATCCATAGGTTTTCTTATATAAGTAGCTTCAATACCTGATTGAATTGTTTGTGGATACACAAAAAGTTTTTGTCTTTCATAAACATATATAGGATATGTAGTTGTAGGTGCTGTTAATTTAGAACTTAATAAATGATATAATTCACCTCTATCAACTCTTTCAAGTTCTTGAGTTGGTAAAGCTCCAGCACTATAAATAACTGTTCCTAATCTATAAAAATCATCTTGCGTTGTAACTATAAAAATATCTATACCAGCAGCTGGTGCAGCATTAAGCGTTAATGTTGTTCCATTTATACTATAAGCTGTGCTAGCAACTCCGTCTAAATAAACAGTTGTAGTTCCACTAGCTAATTGATTAGCTGTAATAGTCGTTATTGTGTAAGCTTGTTGATTCAGTATGGTTACAGTTGTAAAACTAGCTTGTGAAGATCCTGATTCTGCAGGTAAGCTAAAAGCACCATTAGCGTAAGTAGTGTTGCCAATGGTTTTAAATATAGAGATTTTTTCATCAAGATTTATGACTCTATCTGCATAATCTGTATTTGTTTGTGGAATACGTATCTGCTGATTAAGGTCCTCAAAATATCTTTCAAATATTTCTAATTGAACCTGAGTACCTATTTTATTAAACTCAACAGGTGTCATATAACCTCTCTGCTCTTTATTAAGTATTAATAAAACGGTTTGATATACAGTGTTTACGTTTATTGCCATTTTAATATTTTAGTTAATAGTGGTTAGGGCCACCGAAGTGACCCTTCACTATAATTATAGTCACATATTATTGTAACTTTTTCTTGATTGTTTTGAAAACTTCAACGCCTTCATCAGTTTTAAACCAAGCGGCTAATGCTGAGTAAGGGTTTTCATCAAAAGGTATAGTCATTAGTTTTCTATCATTTGATCCCCAATGAAACGTTCTTTGATCTTGAGCAAGTTTTATTACGTGTTGCTCTGTAGCTCTTATACCTATATTTCTTAAACCTACGTTTTCATCACTAGCTACAGCTAAAAATGCTGATGGATTTTTTCTTGCCATAAGTAATAAATCTCTTCTTAATTCTTTAGAACTTAATGAAGAAACTTTAGAACCTAGTTCAACTCTTAACACAGCCTCCGCGTGATCTATATCCATTTCTTTTGCAGCAATCATTGCATCTAATTCTACATTAATATCTTCAAGTTCATCTTCAGCAACTACCTCAGCTTCCCACTCTGAATATATAATATCTTTTTTAGGATGATATAATGATAGTAATTTTTGTAAGTTTTGTTTTTGTTTTGGAACAGCTAAAACACCATCTTCAAATATAATGTGTCCTAGTGTTACCTCTCCTTTTTGTTCTTGTAAAAAAGGTGAGTTTTGATTCGTAGCATATCTTAATTCTTTTTGTTCTCCTGTTTTTTCATCAAACCATAGCAATGGATGTCTACCAGTATTTTTAGAATTTAAAGTATATGTTAACGGTTCTTTGTCGTGTAATAGAAAATATCTTCTATCTTTAATCTCCCATTTAGGGGCTATTGTTTCTTTTGTTTTTGACATGATATAATATAATATAATTAATAAAAATAAAGGGCTGGGTGCCGAAGCACCCAACTCTTTAAAGCAATCTTATTGTTGGAATAATACGAAATTATTCGCAGCTTGAGTAACCAAACATCTTTCAGATAACCAGTTAACTTGCATCGCATCAATGTTAGTAGTGTAAGCACCACCAGCAGATCCTGTGATCCAGTTTTTGTATCTTCTGTCTTCTGTTTGAGAAGCTCTATATCTAACGTGTAAGAATGGTCTTCTTATGTTAGTACCTAATTGTTGGTCATACACAGTTGATGTTCCAGCAGGTATTAATACACCTTCTATTCCACTTACTGCAACTCCACCTCTTGTAGAAGCATCGTTTAAGTATTTCCAGCTAGTTTTGTAGAAGTCATAAGAACCTCTTCTAAAACCAGAGAAACCTAAATTAAGCGCCATGTCTTCAGAGTTTTCAAATAAACCGTAAGCAGTTCCGCCTACAGCTCCACCTGAAATTTGTCCTAACATGTCATCAAAATCTAAATCAAGTCCTCTGTTTAAGAAAAGCATGTTTTCTTCAATAGCTCCTTGAGTATCTAGATTTTTAAGTACTTGATCAAAGTCAGAAATTCCAGTACCAGCCGAGAATCCAGACATTACATTACCTCTTGCTTGAATAGCAGAGAAAAGACCTTGAGATCCATAAGCGTTAATACCGCCTCCAAATCCTTGGACATTAGCTTGTTGTGCAGCAAAGCTTACACCTCCAGCTCCAGTTGATAATTCACCTTCAACCATTGCCATTTCTAAGTAATCGTCAAAACGTAATCTTGTTTCAGACTCAGACTTTAGATACCATAAGTATCCTGATGTACCATCTTCTGTAGCAACTTCTACCCATCCAATTTGAGCCATATCAGAACCATTAATTTGGAATGAATCTTTTATGATAATTGGGTTGTTAGAATATTGTGTAAATGAAGGTTGAATAGACTTGTAAGATCCAGCACCAAGGCCATTATCTACAGGTCCAACAGTTCCTTTAGCAAAGATAGAACCATATACAAATAGTTTAAGATTTGTAGCTCCAACTCCTAAAGCATCCCAGTTAGCGGCTGTAAAAGGGTAAGCAATTACTTGCTGTCCTAAACCACCTGGTAAACTTGTTTTTACCACACCTTTTAGCGTAACACCAGTAGATGGGTTTAATACTACGATAGTATCATTTGGAAAAATAGCATTTGATACAGCTGGATTACCACCTAGAGCGAACTCTAATGTAGCAGAACCTGCACCACCCGTTTGAGCCACGTTTACATAAGAAACGTGTAATCTATTTTGTTCAGACCAGATAACCTGATCAGATGACATTGGCATTTCAGCGCCAACCATTCTAAGGAAACCATTTAAAGTTCTGTTTCCATATCTTTCTACCTCAGCTTCATAAACTTCAGGTAGGTATTGCTGAGCAAAGTCATTAGCTCCAGCATTAAATGCTAGATAATTGTTTTGCAAAGCTAATTGTTGTTGAGAAGGTACGATACTTCCAAACACCGGAGCAATTTGTCCCATAATAATTAATTTTGTTTTTAGTTAAATTTTCTTGTTTTAATCTTCAGTTTTGAAGAATCAAGACCGCTTATAGCTTTAACTTTTAATCCACCAACAAATACGTCTCCGGTAGGCGCAGGCCTAACATCCTCGGATATGTTTTTAGATTTAGCAACAAGATCTTTAGTAGCATCGGATTTACCTTGCTCATAAAAATGTTGCGCTATTTTGTCAACGTTTTCAGCGGCATACATAGCTTTGTGATAACCTTTAACATCCTTCACATTACCTTTATCATCTAAGAACTTCTTAATTGTGTTTGTAATATTCGATTGTTTAGTTGCAACTTCACTAGGATTTTTAACACCGTATCTAAATTTCTTTTCACCAACACTGATGTCAAAACCTTTGAAATCATTAGTAAAATAATCTTTAGTATTAGATTTAAAATCCTCATGTTGTTGTTGAGCTGTGTTTTGCTCTTCATTATAGCGATTGAAAAAGTCCATAGCTTTTTGTTGGTCTTGTGTCGTACCAGGTCTCAACTTGATTTCCTCGTAATATTGACTTTTTAAACCATCTAAATGCTTTCGGGCTTTAGCAACCTCTTCTTTATACGCAAGTTTCTTTTTACGAATCTCACGTTCCTCGTCCACTTCTTCATCATATGAAAAATTATCTTCAATCATGAAGTTAATTTCACTTGAATCTAAGTGTGATTTGGCTTGTTTGTAATACTCTCTTAATAGAGTATCATTATCTACATTAGAATAATCTGCATTTAATCTAACATAATCTTCTAATGTTCCACCTGTTTCTTTCATAAAGTCTACGACTTTTTCAATGTTCTCAGGTAATTTAGCTACTTCTCTTGCCTCTTCAGGTGTAGGAGCAATAACTTTTTCTTCAATTTTTTCCCCTAATTCTACTATTTCTTCTTTAACAACCTGCTCTACAGGTTTTACTTCTTCTTCAACTTCAGAAATCGGGCTGGACTCTGGTACTTGTTCGTCCACTTCAGGGCTATTTCCGGTTTGTTCTTCCACAACCACCTTCTTTGTTTCTCCGACTTGAATGGCATCTGTTTCTTTTTTAGGTTCTTCTTTTTTTGATAAATCGACTTTAATAATATCGTCTTTTACCAATTGTTTAGGCTTCTTTTTTATTTTAAAAGAGCCTTCTTCTTTTACTTGTTCTGACATAATATAATATAATAAAAATTAATAAATAGATTTATTGCGGTGTAAACTGCTCTAAACCAAATCCGCCTAAATTATCATTACCAGCTGATTCAAAATCTGTAGGTAGTAAATCATTTTGACGTTGTTCAATCATTTTTGATTGTTGTGTTGCTTGTATTTTAGTTCTTTTATCTTTACGATCTTCTATAAACTGTTCTTTTTCTTTGTCTCTACCAATTTGAGCTTGTGCTAATTGTAAGCTATACTGAAACTCCTCAGCCATTAATTGTTTTTTGATTAACGCTTCCTGCTCCATTCTTTGTATTTCAAACTGTGATTTAGCTTGCTCTATTTGTATTTCAGTATTAGCTAAAGCTTCTTGTTTTTGTACTTCATTTAAAGCAGCTTGCTCAGAAGCCTGCATGTTAGCTTGAGCTTGCGCTTGTATCTGTTGTTGTTGAGCAGCTTGGTCTTGTTTCTGCTTTTGTATTCTTCTATATTTTAATATTTGATTAGCTAAAGTTATATTTTTAACTTCTCTAATATCAATAGCATCTTCTAAATATATTTGACCAGACTGTAAAGCAACTTGTATGTTTTGTTCTAACATGGCTTTTTCTTCATCATCAGGTTCAAGCTCTAAATAAATACCAAAATCATATAAATGAAGATTTTTAAGTTCTTCTAAGTTTTGAGTGTTAGTTAAAGATATACTCTGCATTAACGCTTGCTTAGTTAAATCAAACTCTAAAGCATCAGCTAATCTTAAAGATATATTTTCACAAGCTCTTAAAGTTAAGTATAAACTAGCATCAACAATATGCTTAGTTGCTATATTTGAAGCGTTGGCAGCCATTTTTTGCAAGCCGACTAAAGCGTCTTTGTCTGGTAAACTGCCGTCTCGCGCTTCATTCAACCCTGTCACATCTCTTATCATTTGTAAATAATACTGATAAGTAGCTATAAGTGACTGTATTTTTCCGTTAGAACTTGAAGTCTGTAATTCTTGTATAGGTACTTTACCTCTATTAGGATCACCATCTTGAGTTAAGCTTCTACCAACTATACTACCAGTTTGGAAATACATGTTTAAAGCTTCTTGCGGATTATAATTAGTACCATTACCTAAATCAACCTCTGCTAAACCATCAACATCTACAAATACACCATCTGGTACCATACGTTGAATTACTTGTTGTAATTTTAACGATGTTAATTGTATCATATCTGCAAAACTTGTACATCTACTAACCAAAGATTCAATACGACCTTGATATAAATTAGGCGCACATATAACATAATTCATTTTAACCTTAGTTAAATCACTATTAGGTCTTGTCATGTTTTTAGCTAATTTCCACTCTAACATTTGTGGAACACCCATAACTTTAGCACCACTAAATAAAACTTCTATTGATCTTGATACTCTATCAAAGTTGTCGCTTTCAGGTGGATTAAATGTATCAGGCTTTTCTAATGTTTTTTCTAAACCAGATTCTGTTCTTTTTATCTTAAATACTTGGTCGATAAATGTTTTATATTCAAAAAACAATACTTGAACTAAATCATTATCATAATTAGGATTAGCTATGTAACCATCACGACCAGGGTATTTAACCATTTTTTCTAACTCTTCATCAGTAAGATATGGAAACTTCTTTTTTATTTCAGCTAAAGTCATAGACTTTATTTCACCAACATAATATATATCCTCAAAATTAGGATCATTAGTGTAAGAATAAACTAAATTAGCAGGATCTACATAATCAACCACCACACCTTCAGATTTATTAAAACTTGTTTTAACAGCTCCAATACCTATTGTAACTATATCTTCTATAGTTCTTTTGTTAGTTAATTGGTATTTATTAAATGCTAATGTATTGTTTATAGCTTCTTCTTCAGCAATTTCTACAGATTGTTTATAGTTTAATTGCATGTGTATTTCTAGCTCTTCCTTTGATTGTGGTAACGTTTTAGGGTTTGAATTATATAAATCAATACCTGTGGTTTCTTTTATTTTATTCAAATAATCTTGAGCCATCATGTCTCTATATATACCACCTACATAATCTGTTCTTTGTTTTAAAGAAAAAGGATCTTGGGCAAAAGCTTTTAAATCATAATCTTTAGCAGCAATACCATTTACAACTATATCTACAAACTTAGGTATAATAGGTACTGGCTTCCAGTCTAAATTTAAATAAGATAAATCACCATTAATAGATAATTCATCTTTATATTTTTGAACACTCTGCTCACCTCTAGCGTATAATCTTAAATTATGAAATTGTTGATAACCTGTATTCCATCTACTACCATTTACTCTACCACCTCTAAACCATTCGTATTCAATTGCTTGGCCTACTAACAAACCATATTCTAAAGATTTCTTTTCCTCTTCAGATACCATCTGATCAGGAAACGCACTATTAACACCAGTGTTTAATTTCATCTATTAATTATTTTTGATTCATTACCTCTATTGTCATACTTAGAAAAGTTTAAATTTACAGGTTCTTTTATAACTTCGGCAACGGGTCTATATTTGTTTTTATTACAAGCCATGATAGCTAAACCAGAACTTATTGATGCATCATGTTTTGTTCTATTGTTTATATCAAAAGCAGCCCAGTCTTCTAATGTACGTTGAAAATACATTGTTCCATATTGTTCATTGTTATATCCAATAAACATTTCTATATAAGCTTCAATAGCAGCAGCATGTGCTTGTTTAACATCTTCACTTGAATTAGGTATACCACCTATTTCTTTTTCTGTTACAGATAATTTGTGCATTGTTTTATCTGGTCTGTTCATAGAGTAACCTCTATAACCTCTTCTTTTAAAATGATATAATAATCTAGGTTTATTATTTTCTGCAAGTATTGGCATACCGTAAAATACGCAAGCCATAAGTACATCTTCAAAAAATATCTCAGCAGTCTGAGGTCTAGCTATATATTCTAAAAATAATAAGTTAGGTGGAGCGTCTTCCATACTAAACTTAGTTAATCCATGTAGCGATCCTTTTGATCCTCTTCCATCAACAGTTCCTGATATATCATAACTATCACATCCAAAAGCCCCCATGTGTTCATTACCAGGAAACTTTCTACCATTTTTAACAAGAACTCTATTTTGTTGATCTTTATTTGGAACCCATGAAACATAAAATCTACCTTGATTATTTGGAACAAACATAACACTTGTATCTTTAATCCCACCTTCCCATTGAAAATTACCTTGTGTAACTACGTTTGAGTGTTTTAAATCTTCGTTATAATCTATTTGTTCGTATATTTTTGTAAGATTAAACAGTGATTGCTTTGTTTCATCTCTGAAAGCATGTTTTTCTGTGCGAGGAAACTGTCTATATAATTCATTAAGTGCATCAGGATCATCCTTAAGGCCATCTACTTCATTTTCCCAGTGTTCTATTACACCTATTTCAATTGGGAAGCCATCAGGTCCCGTCTTTTTTTCTTTGGGTGTCTCAAAGACAGGTAATCCATAAGAATCAATGTATCCTTCGTAATTCCACTCCATAGGTATGAACAAGCTATATAATCCCGAGCTAGTCTGCCCATTGCGGTTTCTTCTGGTAACGTCTGAGTCATCATATAATTTTTTATAATTTCTACCTCCTTTATCTAAAGCATTTGACGTTGAACCCATCATACACTTACCTATAATTCTAGAACCTAATCGTAAACAAGTTTTTGTAACCCTCCAGTTGTTTAATATATTGTCAGGTTTTTCCCACTTACCAGATTCATCATGTACAAGTAGTTTTAATTTTTCACCATCATAACTGTTATCTCCTGTATTCTTCCAGTCAATAGTTGTATCTAATCCTTCTAACTCTTCTAGCTGTTCGTTACTATCTAGTTTACGTCTTGTAAATCTACTAGCAGGAACTCTGTATGCAAGTTCTGTTTTTGGTCGATCCATACCGTCTTGAATCGGCTTGAAGAAGAAAGGGTAGTTGACTGAAATTGGTACGATTTTATCGGTAAACATTTTCTTTGCATCAGCCCCAGACTTTGATAAGACACCGTATCTAGCATCACTAGAGATAGTGGCAAGGTTGACAGTTTCGCCGGATGCCATGAATGAAAAACCAGACCGTCTGTTTTTGAGGTAGCACATTCCGTAACAACGTTTATCTGCTTTACAAGCTTCCCAGAATATAAAGAATAATCTGTTTGCTTCCCTAAAATCTGCTTGCCCAACATCAATCTTGGACCACTGCAGGTACATGTAATGAGTACCAGTAATATAAGTAGCTTTACCTTTATTAGTGAACCAATAGCCTTCGTGGCGCCTAGCAAATTCTCTATCAATATATGCATACCATTTTTCTTTAAAATCTTCTGGATATTGTTTCCAATCAAATATTGTTTTAATCTTTTTTAGCTCCTTAGGGTATTCATGAGTTTGCCATTTATCAGCTTCAGTGAATACATTGTTTTCTTTTGGTAATGCTATTTTAAGATTTTGTATTTCATATACCTCACCTATTTGACCAGTTTTAGATATAACAATAACATCATGTTCTTTATTATAACCATAATCCCACTTTTTAGATTTGTTTAATCTTTTTATAACATGTGGTTTTATGTGATCAATTACTTTATATAAAGTTTGCTTGTACATTATTTAGATCTTCTTTCTGCAAAACCTCCAAAAGCTTTAGTTTTAATTTCTTCTTTTGGTTTTTCATTAATCATATCTTCTTCTTCTTTAATACGATTAAGTATTTCAAAAGCATCAAATATAGCTAACTTTTTAGTTGCAGCAGCGTTCTTTAATCTATCAGCAGATATATCGTCATCAGAATCTACAATAGCTTCTTTTGCTACTTTAATTAATTCTTCAACCGCTATGTGCCCAGCGTGGATTATATTCTTCTTCGTTTCCTTGACGTTCATGCTTAATTACAATATCATTTGATTTCATACAATAAAGACGTTTGCCATCAACGACAAAGTCATATTCTCCATTAGGTGTGTAACCTACAAGGTCTCCCTCGTTGATTCCTAGCACTTCTAATGCACTATTACCGTATTTTAATATACCAATAAGATATTGTTCTTGATCAGATACTGTATTGTCATTACTTTTGATTGGACTTATAAAGCATCTATCATTAATAGTTTGCCATTTGTCTTTTCTTTTATATAAATATATTTGATCTAATTGAACAAAATATAAACCATCTTTAAAATAAGACTTACTATTTTTCTCTTCACCTCTTACATTATACCATCTTCTAAAAACATTGTGGTGAATCATTATCAAATCACCTTTTTTAATATCAGTTTTAAATGATAAAGGTGTTTCTATAACTTTAGCTATATTATTTACGGATTTAAAAGTTTCTACTTGCGTGTTAATTATAAGGCTTTTGTCACCTATTTTAACATCATTATTATATCGCTGGCCAACAGGCTCAACGATAAAGTCAAATAAACTTTTCACTAATACTCTAAATCATACTCAACTGATATTGCCATGTTAGAATTAAACTTCTTCCACGGCAATACTTCGTCTCGTTTTTTGATGTAGATATTATAGGAATTATCTGTTTTATCAGAAAGTATATGTGATATTGTGTGCCCACCATATACTGACTGCCCTAACGAATAGTGCATAGCATCAGTTTTATAGTCAGAACCAATACTTATCTTTCTAATTACAGATGACATTATTCCTTTTTATCCTCTTCCTTTTCAATTGGAGTATATGTTCCATCTTCTAAATTAATATTGATAGATCCATACTCTTCTTCTAGTTCTTTTTTAAAGTCTTCAGTCTCTTTGTTTACTTCATGAAACTTACCTAATACTGAGGTTTTTTGGGCTTCTAAAAATCCTACTTCGTTTAACAACTTGTTTAAGTCTTTTTGAAAGCCTTGGATTTTTTCTAATTGGTCTTTTTTAATTTCCATTTTTAATTTAATTTAATTATTTGCCTATTGATTTAAATTTCTCTGCACCTCGTGAACCGAAATAGGCGACATAAACGGTTATAAGAAGTGATTTTAAAAGGTCTATCCAACCGGTATCAATACCAAATGATATATCAAACCCGTCTAATAGTATAAAAATAACAAGAGATATTGTTAAGAATATCAATGTCATTGGCCGAGTGTTTTTTGAGAGCCATGAATCGGATTTCATATCGCTTTCCCAGCGTTTTGATACCTCTTGTAATTCTATAGTGTCTTGCTCTAATAATTTAAGAGCTGTTTCTTTGTCTTGTGGTGGTAAGTCTGGATCCTTGTCTATAAGGTTTTTAACCATACCTAGTGCGCCTTGGTCAGGCAGTATATCTCCTATCACATTTATAATACCTGATTTACCTAGTAGAAATTTTCCTACCTTAGTATCTTTAAATTTCTTTTTTGGTTGTGACATAATTATCCTGCTTTATAAGCTTCTACCTCCCACGGTAAATTTTTGTTTGATTCATCAAATTCTTTTCTTAAGAATTTTTTTCCTTTAAAATATACAGCTTGTTCGTCATAATCTAATTCACCAGATGCCATTTGCTCTATGTGAACATTTTCGTGATTAATAGTGTCTTCAATCTGCTTAGGATCTTTTAAATCTTTATTAATTAAAATAGTTCCTCTTTTGTCAGCTCTGCCCATTACGTTTTGCTCCATAGGAACGTTAACTATGGGTGTTGCATGTTTTTTAAAAGGTGATGTAAGTTTAAAAGACATATTATAATAAAAGCCGTAGGGCGTTAACCCTACGACATATTATTAATTGTTGTTACGAGAATGCTACTGCTGAAACAGTTATTCCTGATGGAAGCTTAACTTTAGCTTTAATACCACCTGGATTAGCTGTTAGTGCATAGATAACCGCATCTCTCACAGAAGGAGTAGTTCCTGTTGATCCGTGAGTAATAGTTGCTAAGTCTCCTGAAGCACCACCTTTTAAGTAGATAACAGTTTCTGTTGCTGAATTAGCTACAACTCCTGTTGCTTCTCCACTTACTAGAATGTCTCCACCAGCAAGCCCTGCTCCTGATGAATAAATTGAGATAAATTTTGCCATAATTTTGATTTTTGTTTGTTGTTAATGATTGTTGATTGTTGTTGATTATTTTTTACCTTTTTTCTTTAAATCGTCAAAGTGAATATCTTTTTTTAATCTTGATATTTCACTTCTGTCGTAAGCCATTTTATGATCCTGAGATTCTTTATGTGGACCTTTTTTATGTCCATATTTTCCCATACCATCAGAAGCTTCTTTCATTGATTCTGTTTTGTTGCCATCACCATCAATATCTATGTAATCAGGTTTTGCTTTTTTAGGTCCTTTGTGACCATATTTTCCAGCACCTTCAGCCATACTAGCGTGTGCAGCTTTTCTTTGAGCATCTGATTTGTATTTAGGTGTTGACATAAACTTACCTTTTGAATGACTACCAGAAATCATTTTAGCTGATCCCATAGAGTCATTTTCCATTTTTGTTTCTTTACCAGATAAAACATCGTCTTGTGATTGACTAATTTTACCCATACCTTTTTCTATTTTAACACCGCCTCCATGAGCTTTACCACCCATTTTTGGTCCTAAAGACGAAAGACCATTTACTGTTTTACCACCGTATCCCATAATAATAATTTTTAAATTGTTTTTTTTATTTATTTTAACTTAATGCTACTAAATTTGAAATACCACCTTCAGTATCTGTAGCGTATACTTGAACAACACTAACAGGTAATACAAAACCTTGAGCAGGTTTTACAAATTCTATTACTTCATTGTTTATTGTATGTACTTTTATTTTAGCTTCTGAATCATAGCTATAAGTAAGAGTTGAATTAGCAGCAATACTTTGCGCTGATGCTAATACATAATTACTACTATTAGTAACGCTTGCTATTAAAACTCCAGCCGCAGGTAATGTACCACCTGTTACTCTCATACCAGCTTTTATATCTGCATCAGGTGAAGCTAAACCTACGTTTGTAGAGTTTGAAACAATAGTATTATTACTAGTTGTTGTAACTGGTAAGGTACTTGGTGAATTACCTATGTATATATTATATTCTTTCCATGCTCCTTGTGGAGTTGTTGATTTTGTTCTACCATCTAATAATAATGTATCACTTGGTGTTACAGATATACCAGACTTGTACGAGTCAGTGTAATAATTTCTAATCATAATGTTTTATTTTTTTTTTTATTTTAACATTTCCATCTGCGTCTAGCAGCTTTTCCTCTTTCACCAGTCCAACCTTTTGATCTAGCACAAAACGACTTTCTTCTTTTAGCAGCTTTACTACCTGGTTTTACATCACCAGTTACAGCGGTTTTAAGTTTGCTACCAGGATTTTGTTTTTTATATTCTTTAACACCTTTTTCAGTCATACCCGCTCCTTCTTTTGTAGATCTAAAATTTCTTCCTTTACCTTTAGTAGTTTTTCTAACCTTAGCAAAAGGAGAGTTGTGTTGAATATAAGCCATTATATTATTTTATATTTCGTTTTACCGTTTTCTTTATAAGCTTGTAGGCATCTTCTTCTGTTAGCATCTTCTGAAACATAACTTACATGCACCCAATCAGGGTTTTGTTCACTTCCAAATTCCCAAATAATCTGATCAAAATCTAAATTATTCTTTATGTACTCATACATCTCTGCATTAGTTTTATGACCATAGTTATCGTCTAGGTCAAGTGCGCAACCTATACAATGTTGTGAGGTTGTACTTCCGCCAATAGCAGAATTCAATTTGGGTGAGCGATAGAAACTATTAATAGCGATTGGACCACCTACCCATTTACGTAGAGGTTCAAACACTTGCTCTGCAATAGTTTTCATGTTTATTAAATCTAATTCTCTAGGTATATTGTCAATATTTAACCTAGTAGCTGTGTGAGATTTAATACCTTCTTTAAGAGATATGTGTTCACTTATTCTATCACTCATTTTAGTGAGTTTTTACTTTGCTATAGAACTGATTGGTCCAGCTTTATATGGAGTATCAGCTTTCATTATTTGCATACAGTTATCACCATATCTTGAGTTACCTTCTACAAGTGTTCTACCTTCTTTTGATAAACCTGAAACCCATATTGCGTTTTGTCCGTATTGTCCTGGTTGTTTTGCCATAATATTTATGTAAGATTGTTATTGTATTGATCAAACTCTTCTCTAGGAGTAAAGTCTGGAGTTGATAATGGTGGAAAAGCACCAGCTGTTTCAACTGGAGGATTTTCTATCATTGATTTACCTGATCTATCTAGCTTAGTGTCAAACTTAACACTCATAGATTCTTGATCCTTTGGTGGAATAAAATTATTTTTTATTTCAAAAGGATTATCTATTGATTCATCAATTTTTTTATTGATGTCTTCCATTACTTTTTAGATTGTAGTTTAGCTATAAGTTCTTGTAGTTTAGCGATCTTTTTATCAACTGCTGAAACCGGTTTTTGCACTTCTACTTTTTTTTCTTTTTTTCCCATGATTATCTGTTTTTATCTTTATTAACATTGTTTATAGACGTAATCATAACTTTGTCTATATAGGTTTTACCCTTCATTATTTTATTTCTTGCGGTAGAGGTTGGTATATCCTCAGTACCAAGCATGATACGGTACATGCGACTTATAAGTTGTTTACACTTAAAGGAAACTTTATAGATATTATACTTTTGGGTTGTGCGGTTATGTTTTCTCCATACCGTTATCCAACCTTCCTTAAGTAATCTGTTCCAGCGTCTGTTATCCCAACTATAAGAATATGTACCGATTTTAAAATCTTCTCTAGTGAAAAGATCCATGCAATCGAAGTATATAAGTAATTCTAAATCTGCATCGTTTAAATCATTATTTTTACAGGCCCATTTTCTAATGATCCTGTAATGTTTTAAAAGATTAAGATCTCTGACGTCACTAGCTTCTAGTCTCACAGCACAACTACTACATTGGCCATGTTAACAACTTGATATATTTCTTTATTAATTTCTATTTGATGGCAATTATTTTTATCAAAATAAATAACATCATTTTCATTAATTCCTATAACATTGCTTCCGGCTGACAATACAGTACCTTCAGCGTATCTTATATCTTCTCGTTGTTTTTCTGCTAAGAAAAGACCTCCTTTAGTTTCAGAGACACCTTGCTTAGTCATATTAACTATTAAATTATTCCCTATTGCCTTCATTAATTCTTAAATTATTGATTACACAATTGGTTGATAAAATAGTTGAGGCTACTGATGCTGCATTTTTTAATGCACTTTTTGTGACAAGTAAAGGATCTATAATCCCTGACTCAATCATATTAACCATATTTCCTGTAACTACATCTAAGCCTTTCCCTTCTGTTAAAGATGTTTTATAGTTAACTATACCTGCATTACTTAAAATAGTCTTAAAAGGCGCCTGAATGGCTCTTAAGAGTATGTTTTCATAAGAATTAGAAGTCTTAACCTGTTGTGCAGCATTTAACAAAGCAATACCACCACCTGGAACAATACCTTCTTTTATAGCAGCTTTAGTAGCACATATTGCATCTTCAACTCTATCTTTCTTCTCTTTTAATTCAACTTCTGAATTAGCCCCTACTTTTACTACAGCAACTTTACCTGATAGTCTTGCTAATCTTTTTTCAGTGTTAACTACTATACCAGGGTGTTTAGCTGTTTTAAGTTTGGTTTTTAAATCTTTTATTATATCTTTAACTTCATCACAAACTTCACCAACATGTAATATAGTTTCCATTTGGCTTGTTACACTTTTTTGCACTTCACCTAAATGCTCAGGGCCAATTAAATCAATGTCATCTCCTAAATCTTCATTTATAACAGTAGCTCCTGTAAGTAAAGCTAAATCTTCTAATGTTTCTTTTTTATTAACTCCATAGACAGGTGCATCAATTAAATTAACTTTAATATTACCTTTTAATTTATTCATTGCTAAAGCAGACATAACTTGTTGGTCTACATCAGCTATTATAAGTAATGATCTATTTTGTTTTATAGCATATTCTAAAACACTTTGTATTTTTCTAACGTTTTCAACTTCAGACTCAACTATTAACACTAGTGGTTTATCTAGTTCAGATGTATTAGTTTCTTTGTTTGTTACAAAATGTATATTTTTTAATCCTCTATCATATTGTATACCATCAATAGTTTCAAACTTTGTTTCTGGTAAGTCTGATACTTCAAGTATAACAACTCCTGTTTCATCAACCGATCTAAAAGCATCTGCAATAATTTTACCAAGCTCTGGATCATTGTTAGTAGATATAGTGGCTACTTGATCTATCATATCACCTTTTACTGTAGTAACTATTGAGTTTAAATAATCAACAACTTTATTTGTTGATGTTTCTATAGCTTTTTTTAAATCTCTAGCATTTTCTTTTGTTGCAACTCTATAAGCTTCTTCTAAAATAGCATGAGCTAATACTGTAGCAGTTGTTGTACCATCACCAGCCTCTCTCACTGTTTTTCTAGCAGCTTGCCTTAATAATGTTGCTCCCATATTTTCAACTGGGTCTAATAGTGTTATAGCATCAGCTACTGTTACACCATCTTTTGTAATAATTGGTTCACCGGTTTGGTCTTCTAACATAACACACTTACCACTAGCCCCAAGTGTGGAGCTAACGGCTTGTGTAAGTTTTGTAATACCAGCAAACACATTGTTCTTAGCTTCTGAACCAAAGCTCAGATTCTTTACAATTGCATTTGACATAATTTAATTTAATTTAATTTGATTGATTGATATTATTTAAACGTCTTAACTACTTTAGGTCCTTTTAAGAAATCCACTTTCTTTGTATAGTGATCAACACTACCATCAATTGCAGCTTCTGCGGCTTCCATAGTTTCACGTCTTGTTACATCGTACCATTTGTCTTTTTCTACAAGGTCACGGTGTTCGGTTTGAAAATAACCATTAGGTAACTGTACTATTCTCCAATGTTTCTTTTTGGATAAATGTTTCCAGATTTTAATAGTTTCTTCGGTAATCTGCGGTGTTTGTGGTTGGCCCATACTTGAGCTCAACGAATAAAAATAAGTCATCGTGTTTTGGTTTTAAGGGTTAAACTTTATTTTTGGTTAATATTGCTTCGCTTGCAATATAGGTTTAGTTATACTATCACTTGTTTTTTACAAAACTTACACTATTCCACAGGTGGTATAGGTGGGTTTTGCCATGTAAAGTATAAATCTTCGTTTACTGGTGTAATTTGTTTTGCTATTTGTGCTTCAATACTAGCTGCCATAGAAGGCACGTCTAACGCTCCTTCAAGCCATCCAATAACTACATTTTCAAAAGCTTCAGTATCTTCGTAAGGTATAAAAGGCTCTTCAGCTACATAAGTAAAGCTTTGAGCACCTATTGAGCTTGCATAATATTGTTGTCCTCCAGACTCTTCTGTTCCAGCATAAGTCCAGTGTACTGTAAAGATCACATTATCCTCGCCTTCATATTGGATATGTGCATTCATTTGGTTAATTGTCCATTTGTAAGTAATTGCCATTTTTTATTGTTTTAATTTATTAATCGTATCTTTGTGTACTATTTGTATTTGCTCTAATTTCAACTTGATCAGAAACAGCTGTTGAAAGACTTGTTGCAGTTAAAGTTGTATTAGCTACTGTTGTTAAATAATTATTATCTATACCTGAAGCATCATTAAAAGTTACGTACAGAGCATCATTATTAGAGGCTTGTGTAAATATTTCATACTGAGTTACACTAGTTCCCGAACTCATGGTAGATGTTGTTACAATATTTGTTGCGGTTGTAACAAAACCATTAGATGGATCAATTTTTATATAATCTAAACCTCCAGAAGAGCTTGTAACTGAAAAAGTAGCATAAAGTGCATCACCAAAAAGTTTTAAACTAGTAAAACCAGTATTTGGACTATTATTTGTTCCTAATGTATACATTTTTGCCCAAACCACACTTCCGTCTGAAATTTTAAATTTCATTATAACAGCTTTAACTTGTTTGTATGAAGTTGCACTAGGATTTGTTCTTCTTGTTTGTGCTGGATTATTGTTAGGTGCATCATATGTAAATTGACCACCTAATCCATTTTCTTGATTTTGAGTTGCAACATATATATAATCATTATCCATTTCAATAAATTGCCAGACTCCTGGACCAACATTTGGAGCATTATTAACAAACTGTGTATACAATGCTATTGCTTTAAACCATTTTACGGAATCTATACTTGAGTCAGATGAAGTATTATAACATACTAAAAAAGTAAGAGGATTATACCAATCATTTATATCTGGCTGAATAGGTGGAGTAGTAGTAATTCCATTTCCTATAGTTGTTCCACCGCATGCAGCTATATTAAAACTACTATTAGATATACCTTGAAAACAAGCATTAAAATTTCTATCCGGACCACTAGAAGTAGTAGCCTGCATATACGTATCATAATAAGTTTCAAAATTTAAATCTACGTCAAATTGAACTATATGACCTACACTAAACTTTCGTGGAACAACTGGGTTGCTTGAAGGTACAGGTGGAAAACATGTTCCAGCTGCATACATTTTTAAATTTGTACTCATATTATTTAATTAAAGATTTGGTGAATTTCCAAAAAAAGTAATATCATTAAAAGTAGTGTAATTAGAATTTGGCATAATTGAACTAGAACCTACACCTTTGTTTATTTGCCAAACTTTAAATACTGGAGAACTTAAAGCCACTGAAACACCTGCAGCGGTTGTTTTGTCATATTCTATTTTAGTTATACCTCCATTCCACTCTCTATCATTAGCTAAATTTTCATTTTTTATTTGATTAACAATATATATGTTAATTATATCTTCATCTAAAGTAGGTTCGCTAGGATTTTTTATTGTGTTAAGATATTCATTAGAAATAGAAATAGCTCTAGGCTGAGAATAATGATAACCTTGTTGTTGAGTAGAATCGTTTATTTGTCTAGTCCAACCTGTATGTTGCCAAAGTTTTGGATATGTTTTACTTGCGTAAGTAGAAGTATTTATAGAAAAAACACCATATCTTCTTATATCCACAGCACCATCATCTCCTGATGTAGCAAACTCTTGATCTAGCCAAAAAACTTTAGTGTCATCGCCTTGTAAATAGATAGCATCAGCAGCAACATGATTGATACTACCAACATAATCTACAAAATGACCATTATCAGACATTCCTCTAAAAGAATTTGTTATTGAACTAGTATAAAATGATCTTAAATATTGCTGCCAAACAGGATAATACCTATTAGTTGATGTAGAATAAGAACCTCCAACTATTACCATGTCTTCATTGGAATTAATTGTTAAAATTCCACAAGCATTCCATTGACCATTTGCTTGAGAAACACCAGGCGCTAATGGTCCTAATATTACAGATGTAGATAAAGGATCACTATTATTAGGAACTATATTATTTCCACTAGTTGTATATTTTTTACCATTTAATCCAGCTGAATAAGTGGTGTTTATTATCCACCATGGGCTTGTTGCTGCAACAAATGTTCTACCGTAAAAATCAGAATATTTATAAGAAGGTGTAACATTCATTGGTGGAAATACTGGGGTTGAATTAGCATATAGACCTATGAACGAAACAGCCGTAGGTGTAGTTCCAACAGTTCCAGCTAAAGGTCCAGTTGTAGCACCAGCTCTTGAAGCTTCAAGGTTTATTGCTGTAGCGGACATTGGTCCACTTGTTGGTAACGCCATTATTTATTACAATTACAGTTATTTAATTTTAATTCCTCTATTTCAGCTTTTAATTCTTTTATAGCTTCAAGTAATATTGGTGTTATACCTTGATGTCTCATTGAAAGCATCCCATTATTATTTTCTCTAACAAGTTCTGGTAAAACTTTTTGAACATCTTGAGCTATAAATCCTATATCTTCTTTTATATCAAGTATATCTTCTGATTTATTTTTCCAATCAAATGTTACACCTTGTAGTTTACTTACTTTATCTAAAGCTGATTCAATTGGTTTAATGTTTTCTTTTAATCTAACATCGGATGGTGAACCATAAGCTACAATATCTCCAGAAACCGTAAAAGTACCACTTGAATTTAATTTACCAGTTTGAGCTGGTGTTGATCCTGTTCTAAAACAAACCGCAAAACCAGATATTGTAGGTCCTTCACCTGATTGATCATAAAAAGTTGCAGCAGTATTACTTGGGTTACTGTGGTTACCTATTAAAGTATATTTATTTGCCGCTAAATAAGAGGTTGCTCCAGAATTATAAAGAAAAGTTGTTCCTTCAGCTGAAGCATTGCCTTTAAAATCTACTAATTTATTTCCATGTATTCTTATTACTTCTGTAGCAGCAGTACCATTGTAACTTTGGATACGAAGCTGGTTGTCAGCATGATCTGTTGTATTACCTTTAAAAAATAAATTAGCTTCAGCACTTCCACCGCTATAATTCCAACCTAAAGCTGTACCTTGTGACAATGGTGGATTATGATTACCAACATTACCTTGAGCTGTTAACCATGCACTTCCACCACTTGATGTTATATCTCCAGTTACAGTAAAATTACCTGTATAAGAACCCGACATTGTAAGCGTACCAGTAGAAGTAATGGTTCCACCTGAAAGACCATTTCCAGTAGCTACAGAAGTTACACCAGAAGATGTTACGTATCTACCATCTAAATCAACACTAAAACCAGCATTACCAATGCCTGTTCCAGTTAATATACCATTACCGGTGTTAAAAGTTGCAGCGTTAATATAATCAACACTATTATTATCAGTCCAAGGAACGTTGACAAACATTTTTTCACTACTCAACTCAACAGGATAATTTTTTCCGTTTTCAGAATAACCTATTTGGACACCTCCTCTAGTTCCATTAGCAGCTAAAGGTAGCGTGTATACTGTGTCAGTCCAAGGTACATTAACATAAGCTTTTTCACTACTTAACTCGACAGGATAATTTTTACCAGATTCAGTATAACCTATTTGAATACCTCCTCTTGTACCATTAGCCGCTAAAGGTAAAGTATAAGAAGTTAAATACCTACCATCTAAATCAACTGTTACATTACTTTGATTTTGTACGGTTGCTGTTAAAACACCATTAGTTGTATTAAAAGATAAACCTGTTAAGTAATCATTATCATTATCATTTGCATAATTAGGTATATTTAAAACACCTGCATTGCTAAGTGTCGCTGCTCCTGAAGTTCCTGTTGTTGTTAAGCTTTCTACAACACCATCTCCAGTTCCAGCGCCAATTTTTGTTCTAACAGTAGTAGCCGTTACATTAGCGTTACCAAATGACATATTTCCTTGAGCATCATCCACTATAATAGCTGGTAAACCTGTGTCACCATCTGAGTTTGTGATAGTTATTGTATCGTTATTTCCAGATATAGTAATACCAGACCCATCAGCTAAAGTAACCGCTGTTCTTGCTTTAATATTAAGTACTTGATTAATTCCTACACTAACAGCTTGACTTAATGTTAAATTTCTGTTACTACCTACTATCGCTACGTTTGTAATAAAAACACCTGCAGGGATAGGACCACCTTGAATTGCATAACCATTTACAATTGTTCCTACTATATCTTTTACTTGTATAACATTGGTATTACTATAATTATTAGCTGATTTAGCTGTAACTGTAACATCACTTGGTAATAAACTTATTTGTTTGCTGTTTGCGCTTTCTATAGTATATGTTGTATTTGTATTTGTATCAGTTGGAACTACCCATGTTGCATCTGCACGTAAAAACTTAAGTTGATCCCCAGCTGCAGAAGCAGGAACTGCACCTTTAGCTCCAGATACATTTGCAGTTGCTGCGCCCATAGTGTTTATAGCAATTGTTGCGGTACCACTTGATGCTGCACCTGTTATAGGTGCTGTAGTTGCTATTGCTGTAATATCACCTTGAGGTGTTGCTGCCCAAGTGCCATCACCTTTTAAAAACTTAACGTTATCTGCGGCTGCAGGAGCAGGAACTAAACCTGATGTACCTGCACTTGAACCATCAGCACCTGTAAAATCACTATATGTTGTTTCATTTACCCAAGTTGCATCTCCTCTTAAAAATTTACCTTGCGCATTTATAGGTGGAGCTACAACAAGACCATTACTACCTGCAGCTAGAGCTGTAGCACCTGTAAAATCACTATATGTTGTATCTGTATCTGGCGATGTCAATGTCATTACAAAGTTACCAGTACTAGGTTCTGTCAACGCTGTACCTAAAGCCCCTGTAGCTGTAACAAATTGTATTGTTTCTCCACTATTAACTACACTTGATCCTGGATTTGCCGCATTGTCTTTTATAGTCCAATTGTAAGTTCCACCACTTACCCAAGGCACGTTAACAACCAGTTGATCACTAGCATTTTTTGTTATACCATAAGTTCTACTTGCTGTTGTTGATTGACTTTCTGCAGCAGGTGTTGTACCAAAATCATATCTAATTTTACCTAAACCTAACGTAGAGGTAGTCATAGCACTATATGTGGTATCTGTATCTACCCAAGGCACGTTAACAACTAAATTACTACTATTATTATCTAATTGCACCGCATAAGTTTGGTTAGTTGTTGTAGATAAACTTTCAGGTGCATTACCAGCTGTTGCATCTACATTAACATCAAACTCTAATGTATTTAACGTTAAACCAGTTCCAGCTGTATATTCTGTATTAGTATCTGTTGCGGCTATATCTATTGTACTTGCATCAGTTCTTGATAATGTAACATTAGTTCCACCAGTTAAAACTATAGCGTCATCAGTACCATCACTACCTTTTAAATTTATACTAGTTGTAGCTGTAGGCACGTCGACAGTATAAGTTGTGTCGTTATCTGTAGTATAACTAGGGACATCCCACGTGTTGTCTTTACTTAAAAACCTTGTGTTAGTATCAGATGTACCATCTTGTGCGCTTAAATCCGCTGTAACAGTTACAGCACCTGTTGTTGCAGCATTCGGTGTTAAATTAATAAAACTACCATCAGTTGTTGTTAAACTAGTTACCCCTGAGTTTGTAGCAGGTACTCTAGTCCAAGCGGTTCCATCATAAACAGCCCAATCACCTAAATTCCAAGTGCTAGGTTCATTTGTACCCCCATTAGGGTATGCTGTTCCAGCAACATCACATATCCATAAAAAACCAGCACCTTTGTTAGCGGCTAAAGTTAAATCTGGACTTCCACCACCACCACTAGAAGCATCCCAAGTTCCTTTAAATTGTAAACCAGTTGGTATTGCAGCCCAAGTTCCATCACCTTTTAAATAAGTTGTTCCAGTTCCACCTTCAGGTACATAGCCTACGTTAGCCCCACCAACATATTTGTGTGATGTTAAAGTTAACTCTCTATTAGTTATACTTTCTGAAAGAGGTGCACCTGTTGAATCTGCTATAGCTAAAGTTACTCCAGTTATACCAGTATCAGTGTCTGTACCAGTTAAAGTTATTGTGTTTCCTGTTTGAGAAGCTGCAATATTACCTGCACCTAGTATTAAAACAGTTCCACCACTATCACTTAACAACACACCAGAATCAGTATTATCTGATCCAGTACCTGTTATAGTTTGAACAGTTTGTGTATCTGTCCAAGGTACATTAACATACATTTGATCTGAATCAAGCTCTACAGGATAGTTTTTAGCATTTTCTGTATACCCAATTTTAACACCACCTAAATCTGTAGCTGTAGCAACTGGTAAAGTGTAAGGTGTATCAGTCCAAGGGACGTTAACAAACATTTTTTCGCTACTAAGTTCTACAGGATAGTTCTTTGCATTTTCTACATAACCTATTTGCACACCACCTCTTGTGCCATCAGCTGCCAAAGGCAATGTATATATTGTATCTGTCCAAGGTACGTTTACATAAGCTTGTTCATTGTCTAATTCTAATGGATAATTTTTACCAGCCTCTGTGTAACCTATTTTAATTCCACCTAGTGCTACGGTTGTAGCAACCGGTAAAACATATTGAGTTGGTATTGTTGGAAAAGTAACTAAGTTGCCTAAACCATTTATATATTGAGCAGCTGTACCCGCACCTGTAACCGTTAACGTTCCAGATTGAGTTATCGGTGAATTAGTAACTGTAAATGCAGCTGGCATTGATAAACCAACACTTGTTACACCTTGAGCAGCAACATTAACCCATTGTGTTCCTGTAGCTGTAGAACTTAATAGCTGACCTGCTGTCCCTGGTTGATTACTTGAATCATAATATTCACCTGCAACTTTTAAACTGTTAGATATAACAATAGAATTAGTTGTTGTGTTACCTATATTAGTAACTTGTTGTAAATTCTGTGCAGCACCTTGACTAGCAATTAAATCAAGCAAAGATCCTACCGTAAAACTAACCGTTGGGTTACCATGAACTGGATTTACCGCATCTTCATCATAAGTTATAGTACCTATAAGTAAATCATCTCTTTTTGGTGTGTTTAAAGGGTATGAATATATTATTGCCATATTATCTGTTTTCTAATTCTTTTACTCTAGCTTCTAATTCTTGTATTGCCGCTACTAATAATGGTACTAATTTAGCTTGATCTATACCTTGTGGTATAATACCACCATCT
>WLWE01000635.1_pt1 | contig 29752 bp, 35 predicted proteins | sample 6718301 | NCBI WGS metagenome assembly WLWE01 (sample SAMN12718691, study PRJNA515312) | sponge metagenome | isolation source: marine sponge | host: Mycale hentscheli | place: New Zealand: South Island, Marlborough, Capsize Point | collected 2003-05-01 | reverse complement strand
TTTCTTTCTTGTTTATCCCATTTTAGTAAATTGTATCTACCATTTGTCATGTCAGAAACTATAGAGCATGCTACACCAATAATTGCAGGATCACCAGTTAATAATAAATAATCATCTGTAGTAAAATTTTTTAAACCTTTTCTAAGTTTAAAAATTAATGGTCCAGGAGAAAAAATTATTTGTGATAACTCTGGTAATAAAAAATTAAATTTACCGGTTGTAGAATAAGAAGATGCACCCATAATATTTATTTTAGGTCTACCATCAGTACTACCAGCAATTTCTTGTATTACATAAACTTTATGTTCTTTCATGCTTGACAATATAAGGGGGAGTTGTTATCTTGTCAAGTAGAAAGAAGAAAAATTATGAACTATAAATTTAAAACAAAACCTTATGCACATCAAATAACTGCATTAGAAAAATCGTGGAACAAAGAGAGCTATGCTTATTTTATGGAAATGGGTACAGGTAAAACAAAAGTATTAATTGATAATGCTGCTATGCTTTATGATAAAGGCAAAATAAATGGCCTTTTAATTGTTGCTCCTAAAGGAGTAATAGGTACTTGGTATAATAATGAATTGCCTACACATTTACCAGACCATATAGAAAACGTGACAATATTATGGCAATCCAACATAACTAAAAAACAACAAGAAAAACTAGAAACCTTGTTTGAAGTAGAAGAATCTCTTCACATTCTTGTCATGAATGTTGAGGCTTTAAGTACAGACAAAGGTATGAAATTTGCAGAAAAATTTTTATCTTGTCATGAAACAATGGTGGCAATAGATGAGTCTACTACAATTAAAAACCCTAAAGCTAACAGGACTAAAAATATCTTATCATTAACATCAAAAGCAAAGTATAGAAGAATTATGACAGGTTCGCCTGTTACTAAAAATCCATTGGACTTATTTAGTCAATGTTATTTTTTAGATCCGTTTCACTTAAACCATGACTCTTATTATTCTTTTAGAATGCGTTATGCAATTATGAAAACTGCAAACATTGCAGGCCGTAAAATACAACTTGTTAATGGTTTTAAAAATTTAGGTGAATTGTCTGATAAACTAAAACCTTTTTCTTATCGTGTATTAAAAGAAGATTGCTTAGATTTACCTGATAAAATATTTATTAAACGTCAAATATCATTAACTCATGATCAACTTAAAGTGTATGATCAAATGAAAGAAAAAGCTTTAGCTATTCTTAATGGTAAAGTAGTTTCTACTAAAAATGCATTAACTCAAATTATGAGATTACATCAAATAACATGTGGTCATTTTTCTTCAGATGATGGTGTTACACAATCTATAAAAAATAATAGAATTACAGAATTAATGGATGTTCTTGAAGAAACAGAAGGTAAAGCTATTATATGGGCACATTATCAATATGACATTACAGAAATTATTAAGGCTGTAACTAAAAAATACGGAGAAGAATCTATTGTTGACTATTATGGATTAACACCACAAGAAGAGAGACAGCCTAATATTAAGCGTTTTCAGGATGACCCTAAGTGCCGGTTTATGGTAGGAACGCCGTCTACGGGCGGCTATGGCATTACTTTGACGGCTGCAAACACCGTAATTTACTATTCTAACGGTTATGACTTAGAAAAGCGATTACAATCAGAAGACAGAGCACACAGAATCGGCCAAAAAAAATCGGTAACTTATGTCGATTTAATGGCGGACAATACAGTGGATGAAAAAATCGTGAAAGCTCTACGACGAAAAATAAGTATAGCATCAGAAGTTTTAGGAGAAGAATTGAAGTCATGGATTTAATAGGATATACATGCGACGCGCGCTGTAATTTTTAAACCAGGTCTTTTGCTTTACCTAGTATTGGTTTATATTTAGTTTTACCTTCTGATTTGAAAGCATGTAAGAATGATGCACGTCTGCCTTCAGGTATCCAGCTACAGTGGATCCAGCCCGAGTTTGGTTCTCCAGGAGTGTAGTACTCGAGGATCAATTGATCTGGTTCAAGATTATTTTTAATCCAATCAAAAAGTTCAGCGTTGTCTACACCAACACATTCAAAATCTGCCGCTTCTGATTTAGCATGTTGCGATCGTGCCGAGCTGCCGATAGCTTCACACAATTCTACGGACCTGTAGCCCGAGGTTATTTTTACTCTGCCGAAGTGGTCACGTACAGGCTGTAAAATATTTTCACACAACGCTTTTAATTTTTCTATTTGTTCTGCGTTGGGGTTATTATTGATTCCCCTACGGATTGCTGTGTCCGATTTAATTAATTCTGATAAAGAAAAATTCCGTGATAATTGCATAAAAATTTTTTTATTTTGTAATATCTGTAAGTAAAACTATTAATACGGCTCCCATACCACCGACTATCCAATACTCTAATCTTTTGATTCGTTCTTGCATTTCTTTTATTTGCTCAAACGTTTGCTTTTGCATAATTCTGCAAAGCTTTTCATGTGATTCTATTTTTTGTAATGCTGATTTTTTTACCATTATGTTCTACCTGCTATTACCTTTTCTGTTGGGGATAGTAACGCATCTTCCGTTCGTGTCAAGTTAGTTATAGGATTTTTTGACGCCATAGCTGTAGTGTTTACAACGGGTGATGGCATTGTTTGACTAAACCCTTCAGGTAATGATTTGTTTTCTTCTTCTTTTTTAAACAAATTAATACCTTTTTCTATGATGTTTTGATCGTCAAATAAATAACGTTTTTCATCTATTATAAAATCTTTATTTAATCTTTGTTTCTTTAATTTTTTCTCTATCTTGTTAATTCTTTTTAATATTCTTTTAGATAATGGATTTTCTATTCCATATTTATCTGCTAATCTTGCATAAGCATCTTTCATATCATCAGAAACACCAAACGGATTAAATTTATTTCGTTTGATTGCTTTGTACAATGGCAACATATCTCTAGCATCAAAAATTTCTTTAATTTCTTTTTCTTTCATGCCTAAAAGTTTAGCAGCATCGTATTGTCTTCTCATTATTTCAAATGTTTCTAGTCTTTGTTTGTTTGCAAATATAAATTGTTGTATAATTTTGTTGTCATCTTTTACAGGATCACCTGTTAGTGTGCCTGCATAAATTAATCCTCTTTCATTACGTGCATTTTTTTTAAACTTACCAATCATTATTTCCATAGATCTAGGTATATCCACAGGTGCTTTTCTGAGTCCCAGTAAACCTAGTAATTCATCTGACACTTCGTACTGTGTACCTTTAATAGTTTTTCCTGTAATAGAACTATACAGCCTTGCAATCTGAACATTAGAACCTGGAGAGTATAACTTAGTTAAGTGTCCAATGGCTTTAGCTACTTTTGTACCTACCAAATCTCTCTCATTCCAAATTTTTTGACCTTGTTTAGTTACACCTTTTCTAAAATATAAATCTGCTACACCACTAATCCAAATAGATTCTGATACAAATGGATCTGCTAATTGTGCAAATGCTTTTACTAAACCTATTGCAAGACTAGGTATTACAGCTTCGTCTTCTCTTCTATTCATTTCTGTAAACGCAGTTTGAATTGGTGCAGTTACTACATCATAGAAAAACGCTCTACTAAAATCTATATATTTATATTTACCATCTTCATAGACAGGTAGGAGTGTAGAGTTTTCTGAAAAGTATGGTACAAATTCTCTTAACGCCATTAGTTTGTCTTTAGTAAATCCATATGCTTGGCTTGTTCCCCACACAGCAGCAGGTCCAAGAATAGCTATTGTTGTTGCAAATCCAGCAGCTCTTTCATAACCTATTCTAGCTAAGATAGGATTTTTTACTTCTTTTTTAGCACCAGCCATTATGTTTCCTGATGTTCTAATAATTTCTGCAGGCCATGATACGAAATTACCCAGTGGTGATCTTCTTGAAGCTTGTACTAACTCAGATACGTATGCATAGTTTGGTAACATTTCTCTAACATTTTTAGTTGCCATTTTCATTATCTCTAATCTGTCTGGCATTGTCATACCTAATTTTTTAAGCTTGCCGCTTTTTAATGCTGCTTGATATGCTCTGTTAATTTTAAAATCTTCTGCTAAAAAATTAAATATTTTCCATATGTCATCTTCAGCTATGTACATATCTTGTGCGCCTTTTAAAAATCTTTTAGTTTTATTTCCTAACCTGTTCCACATTTTTTGTAAGAAACCAGTTTTAGCTGTGTCTTCTATTAGTCCCATTACATCTCTGTAAATAGCACTTTGATTTACCATTCCTTCTTCAAGTAAAAATCTATACAAAGCTTGACCACCTTCACCTTTTAATGCGTCAGCAAACTCAGATGCACTTTTATATTTATCTATACTTCCTGCACCAGGTTTATTTCTATAAAGTATTTGTGGCTGCAAAGTATTAAATGCACTTTTTAAAGATTTAAATACAAAGCCGGGGTTAGTAGCTAAAAGAGTTATATTACCCATAGACACAGTGGTTACTGCACCTGATGAAAAATTTCTTGCATGAGTAAATGGACCACCAACTGTTTTACCAGCTTGAATTAAACCTTTAGGTACCATGACTGCGTATTGATAAGCAATGTTTTTTGTTATGCTTCCCATAGTATTAGCCGCACCTCTTGTTAAACCATCAGCAATTTCTTTTGTTGTAAACATACCGTTAATTGGAACTGTGTATGCTTGCTCACCTAATTTTTGTGGTAGTTGTAAACCTCTTGATGCATCAACAATTTCTGCATCTAATCCAAATGCTTTTCTAGCTGAGTTGTATGTAGGATACACAATACCTATCTCTCCTTTTTTAATTAAGTCATCTGATCCTTGTTTAACAACATTGTAAAATCTATCTCTTGCAGATATTTCTGCAAGGTCTGTAGTCACATTAGATATAATTGAGTTGGCATTTTTAAACTCACCAAACAAAGATTTAAATGCAGCAAGGTCTGATTTAGTTTGTATTAATCCACCTTTTTTATCTGGTTTAAATTTACCACCACCTGTTATGTTTTCTGCAATGTTTTTTGTAATTAATGCTTTGTCTTTTGCAATGTCTGATGCTTCAAATCTAAAGATAGGACTAAATGTTTGTGGATCTAATTCAACGTTTTTAACAATGTCTTGTACAATTAATTGTGCATCTGTTTTTTTTAATGTTTTACCATTAGCTCTAGCACTTCTAACAAATATATCTGCAACTTCATCAATTACACTGTTAGATGGTGCGTATTCTTTTATAGGTTTTAAACTTTTCTCACCAAAAATTTTATATTCAGAACTTAAACTTCCTTTAATTCTTTCATTCATTAATGCTACAAATTCTTTAGGTGCAACGTTAAGGTTTTTACCTTTTAATACTGCATTTAAAAACTGAGCCCATGACGTATGTACATTCATTAATTCATCAACCAATGCTGTGGCATCTTCTTTTTTTACATTTAATTTTTTAGTAATGTCCATCCAAAAAGTATCTAGTGATGCATCGTCAAAACCTTTTACAACCACTCTACCATTCTTGACACCCAGGTTACCTCTGTTAATTAATTTTACAATTAAGTCAGATAACTCAGTAGTCATACCAGAACTATTGGCTGCTGACTGTGAATACTTAGATATTTGTTTTGTAATCTCGTCTATATTTTTTAAATAATCTGTTGACAATAAGTTAGCAGAAGATTTTTTACCCTCTAATCTTTGCATACCTTGGAACTGTTCTTCAGGAAAAGGTCCTCTAGATCTCAATGGTCTTGCAAAGTATTTTTCTACATACTTATCAAACTTAGTTGCTTGGCCTGCTCTTTTAACATTAGCATCTAGAATACTTTTACCTACCTTACCAACACCCACTACAGCAGGTATAATTGGAAAACCCATTTCACCAGCAAATTTTAATTTGTTATATAACATTCTCATAGCATCATCTTTAGCTGTTCGTTTGCCATCTCTGTCTAACGCTGTAAGCTCACCTTCGTCAAAAAATATATCACCAAACGTACCTATGTTTTCTGCATCATAAACAACACCACCTGTAACACCACCACCTACAAACAGTCCTACAAATTTTTGTTTACCTGAAAGTTTATTCCATTTTTCTACTTCTTTAGCTAGTTTGTAACCATCTTTGTTACCGGCAGTCCTTAAATATTTTTTCTTTTTTATAGCTGACGCTGCTTTGTTATACATTTGAAAAGCTTTTTCAGTTATTTTAACACCTTTATCACCTACTATTTTCCAACCACCATATAGCTGTACTAATGATTCTGTAATTCTACCAATAGCTGTTTCTTTAGCTCGCTTATCTAATTCTTTTTCCACCATACCAAACATAGTTTTGTCCCACCAGTTTTCTAATCGTGCAACATTACTTTGGTCTACGGGTAAATTTTCATCAGCTGCAAGGTCCATGATCATTGCGCCAAGATTAATAAAACCTTTTGGTATTTTAATTCCACCTGAACCTAAAGCAGCGATAACAGATTCTGTTACACCTACTTCACTTTCAAAAGGTATGCCTTCTGACTCAGTGTATATAAAACCACCAGATCCTGGTTGTTCTGTTGTATATGAAAAAGGTTCTTTCTCATCAGTTTCACCTGCTTCACTTGCAAGCGTTGCATACTCACCTTTTTTAAAAAATTTCTTTTGATTTTCATTTAGTTTATCGTCTTCAGGAAAAATAGTTTCTCCAGTAGAAAAATCATACTTAACACCTTTCATAATTCCTTGCATACTTTCCATTTCTTTTCGGAAGTATTCTTTGTTTTCAGCTTCAGTAAATTTTCTAGGGTCTCTGTACTCTGGATCTTCTTTTAATTTTTCATCAATGTATGCATCTTCACCATATTTTTTTTTAAATTGGTGTTCTCTTAAAGTTTTAAATGCAACATCAAATGCGTTTGATATGGTGCTTTGTTTACGCATGAAAGCTTCATTCTTTTCTGCTTCCTCTTCAAAACTTAATGTTTTATCAACAGCTTCTTTGACTTCTTTCTTTTTATCTTCTTGTTCTTCTTCGACAAGTTTACGAGGGTCAAATCCAAATACCATTTATCCTCCTAGTCTGTTGAAATTTTTGCCGATATGTAATCTTCGTATGGAACTAAAAACTGTCCTTGTTTAACGTATGCTATTTTAGTTAAAAAATCTATATAAACTCTACCTTCTTTGTATTCTGATTGTTCTGGATCATAGTCTTTAATTACTAATCTTTTTTCGTTTTCATCATTTCCTCTACCAACATCATCGTCTTCAATAAAGTATTGGTCTGGGTCATGATAAGTGCCTTTATATTTTCCTGCTGAAAGATCATTCATAAAATCATTTAAAACTACAGCATCAGTTCTTCCTATCTCATATATTTTTGCAAGGTCTTCAATTTGAGTAGTAGCTAATTTTTCATCTCTTAATATATCTTCTCGTTCAGTTTCTTCTGGACTTTGATCTTTTCTATACGTTGGAACTAATACTTGTAATGCTTCTGCAACAGTTTTAAATCTTCCTGCTTTAACCATTTGTTCTGCTCTGTTTACTAATGCATCTTTTTCATCGTCATCCATGCTTTTCCAAAATTGTAATGCAAGTTCTCTTTGACCTGTTGTATTACCCATTCTAGTTTTTTGTAGTTGTTGTAATGCCGGTACTCCAGCTTTACCTATTGTTTCAAATATAGATTGTCCACCAGGTTGTGCTAAAATATTTGTTCCAAGATTCATAAAAAAATCAGAAGCAGCATAAGGATACTGTGGAAAAGCTTTGTTAAAACTTTCCATGTTGCCTGCTACTTTTTCCATGTCATTTTTTTCTACGATTTGTTTACCGTCTTCACCATCATAACCTTGTCTTTGAACACCAGTCATAATGCCACCGCCGGCTCTACCGCCGCGTCTAAACATTGGCCTATTTAAAGTTCTATTAAACATAATTATTTAAAAGCTTTGTATGCTCCTAATCCTAATGAAGCTATTCCTAGTGCCTGCTGCAACGGCGATTGATTAGGTGTAACTTGTGTTTGATACTGACCCATAGCACCACCCATAACGTTACCCATACCAGCACCCATGTAACCAAGTCTTTCGTATGGCTCGTAAGCTGCAAGTCTGTTTGCTTCTCTTTGTTGATCAAGAACAGATTGTTCGTACAATTGTTGATCGCGCCCAGCTTGACCCAATGTTGAAATATCTGACCCATATAATTGAGGAACTAATTGAGACATTCTCTGTTGATCAGCTCCTAATTGTTGTGTTTGTGTAAATGCTTGGTTGGCTGCGGCTTGTGCTGTACCAAATCCTTGTTGTAACATTTGTGCTTGTAATAATGCTCTGTTCATGTCTGATTGATTTTGATATTGTGCTCTCATAACACCTTCACGACCACCACCTAAGTTTCCAGACTTCGCTGCTTGTTGACCTATACCAGTTATACCGGCTGCTGCTTGTTTGTCATACTGTGCCATTGTTGCATCAATTACATCTTGTTGATACGGAGACATAAATTGTTTGTATGCATCAGGTCCTGTTAAATCTTGTGCACCCATCATGTTTGTAGGTAAACCTGCAAACGTTCCTGTACCAGTTTGATATTGTCCTGCTTGTGATAAGTATGGTGCGTACGCTCCAATACCTGTGCCTTGTGTAGTAGCTAATGAATAAGCATCTTTAGTTGCTTGGTCTTGACCAGCAACCATTGGCTGAAATTTTGTTGTATCTAACGGTTGACTAGTTAAACCAGTTAACTGCGTTGCATAATCTTTACCTAGATCTTCTACAAATTGTGGTGGTAAACTACGTGTTTCTGTTATTGCCATTAAATTACTTCTCCTATTCTCTCTGATACACTAAACATCTCTTGAGCGCCAGTGTTTCCTTGTGATTCCTCGGATACTCTACCACCATTTTCTAAATTTTTCATCATATTTTCCATAACTTCTGCACCTTTATCTATGTCTCCACCGCCCGCATTTCTAACAGCGTCAGCAGTAAATACAAATTCATTTACACTTAGTCTTGCAGGTACGTCATCTGCTTTTTCTGCTTTACCTATTGGTACAAATCCACCTTCAGCTCTATAATCTTTTTCCATACCACCAAGGTCCATTAGTCCACCCTCAGCTTTAGCTATTCTACCACCGTTAGCATACAAACCATATTGTGCATAAGGTAAATTAGTAAATAACATGTTGTTATATTTTTGATTTAATGCTGCTAATTTAACAGGATCTCCACCTGCTTCTATCTTCGCATTTTCTATGTTAGCTCTCATACTAGCTGGTGTTCCTTCTTCTCCTGTTAGTGGATCAATTAATCTACCACCTCTCATGCCATCTTCTCCAGGCATTTGATCTACTTTAGCAGGACCTGCCAAAGCCCCACCTGCAGTAATTAAACCAGCAAATTTTAAAGGATTGAATACTTGTTCTCCTGCTTTAGCAGAAAATAAAAGAGGATTTGATTTACTAAAAAAACTACCTGGTCCAGTTAAACTAAATCCACCTAAACCTTTTCCACCCATAAATTTAGGCATTCCACCACCGCCACCATAATAAAAAGCTGCGGCTGTTACTGCTGCTTTACCAAGGTCACTACTTAAAACTTTTCCTGCTGCTTTGGCTACACCACTGACAGCTTTACCAACACTTTTAAACACACTACCTAAACCATAAGCTTTTCTTCCTGTAGTGCTATCCATAATACCACCAAAAGCTTTACCTATTCTACCGCCGTTGGCTGCGTATCCTAGTCTTACATCTCTACCTAAATTTTGTCCTGTACCAAATCTGTAGTCAAATGTTTTTTCTTCTGCAACATCGTCTATTGGTAATGCTGCTCCAGTGTTATAATTTAGTGGATAAGGATAAGGATAAGGTTGTGGGTTACCACTTTGATCAGGACCAAAAATATTGTATTCACCACGTCCCATTGTTTTATCATAATAGTCATTAATTTTATCTTGAGTAACACCACTTAGTTTCATATCTTCTAATAAATTTATTCTATTTAAACTAGACTTTAATGTATTCATGTTTAGAGGATTTACTTTATTTAAAATTGCTCCTGCAAAACTAGGTACATTTGAAAGGTGTGAAGTAAAGTCTGGAGTTTGATCTAAATATTTATCTGATAGTGGACCTTTATCACCAAACGCTTTATTTTTACTTAATCCAAAAGGACCTAATTGAGGACCTCCAATTTTATTTATATCAAAAGTAGTGCCTTTGTTTAAACCACTTGTAAAATCATATGTATCAAAAGTACCAGTAGCAGCATTATAAGATCCCATAATCCCTTCCATAATTTCATCAGTATCCATGTGAGGGTTTTGAGTTCTGTTTTTATTTATGTAATCTCTTATAGCTTGTTTCTTTTTTTCTATTTGTCTGTTAACAAAAGCAGTTCTATAATTTGTATTGTATGTATTCATCTTTTCGAATACACTTTGATTAGGACCATACCCATAAGTCTGTCCTTTATCTAAAGCTTTCTGAGCATCTTCTCTGTCTTTTTTATCTTTTGCATATTTAGCTTTTAACGCTAAATCAACACCAACATTTTTATTACCTTTATATGTTTCAAATGTACCTACATTTCTTACATTAGGATCATTAGATTTAGATACATCTCCTGAATTAAAATCTGCGTCACTACTAAACCCATAGTTATCACGCTCAGGATATGCAGGTATACCTTCAGCAGTCATAGTTTCTTGACCACCTAAAGCTTTTAGTTTTTCAACTTCGTTTGGTGTTATGTATGCCAACAAATGTGGTTGGCCTTTAATTTTTTTAGTGCTAGTTATACCAGCCATGACTACATCCCTTTGTTATAGAGACCCATCAAACCGCCGTTGGCTGCCATTGCAACTTTCTCTCTGACATCAACATCAGCTATTCCGCCACCAGGCATTTTTTCTGCCATGTTAACGTTTTCACTCATACTCATTTCTGGAGCTTGAGATCTAATTCCTGATTGATCTTGTTGCAACTGTTGTAATATTTGTTTCCAGATACCACTTTCAAAAAAAGCTTCAAAACTTTGAAACTGAACTTTTTGTTCTGGTTCCATTTGTGACCATATTTCTGCCGCAATTTCTTTGCCTTGTTGGTCTTGACCCATACCCATTCTAATATCACCTTTATTGTACTTAATATCAGGTGCTCCAGTTTGTATAGATTCGTTCATTGAAATTTTTTCGTCCATAGTATCTCCTTTTACTTTGTTTTAGCGAACAAATCAAGAGGCGGCATGATAACTGTTACATCTCTTTGCACGTCTTCTTCAGGTATATTAGCAGCTTTTAAAGCTTCTTCAGTCTCATAAACTTCTCCTGTTTTCTTGTTCTTAATCGTTGTTATTATCTTTTCTGGCGTTAGTGTTGGTATGTCTGTCATTATGTTGTTACCTCTTTCTTAATATTTAGATAGCTAATAGCTACATCAAATGAGTCTGATGTGCTAGATTGTATTGTGAAGGTTTTACCACCTTCTACTATTAACGGTTGAGTTAATAATTCTGTAGTTTCATTAGCTGTTAGAGCTTTAGATTTAATAGCTGTAATACTATTATTAACAATAGTCACAACAGGTGTACCAGCTGATGTAACAAGTATAGATTTAATTAAATATGTTTCACTAATTAAAGGATTACCTGAGCCAAACGGAGTTAAAGCACTTCCACTTGTGCTGTTATCTATACCTACAAATTTATATTGGTTTACTACTGCCATTAATCTAAAAAGAAACTTCTAGCTTCTATCTCCTGTTTTAATTCTTCTTGAAATGTAGTGTTTAATTTTTCTAACACCGCATCTAAATCTCTAACTAAAGATTGTGCTACATCTTCTTCGTATTCTGCGCTTGCTCTAGTTAATGTTTGTACTATCTTAGCCATTATCTTCTTCCTCCAGCATGTATATCTAATCTAAACGTACCTAGTTTCCAACTAGTATCAACAGCAGTATTAGATATTTTAAGAGCTATAGCTCTTGCTCTAGCTCGCGTATCTACTTTTGTTGTAGCTGATGTTATAGTAAAAGGTCCAAGTGATGAGCTTATAGCTGTGTCACTAGGATAGTTTCTTAAATCTAATTGTATAATAGAGCTTCCTTGTTGATTTATAAAGTCTGGTATAATTCTACTAACTCTCATAATGTTTTCACCATCACCCCTAAGATCAGCCATGTTAGTTGCAGCTCCTCTAATAACTTTCTGTGTAATATCATAATCACCAGAAGTAATATTAGCTGGTATGGCTGTTGTTACTCCTAGTCTTACTTGATTAACTCCTGTTTCATGTTCATAGTAATATGAAATTCCTTCAGTGTTTCCTGTTACATCAAAAGAAGTATCTGTTCCTGCATCGTATTGAGTTGCATGAGGTAATCCAAATACTGCAGAATCAACCCAAGTAGTTCTAATAAATAAAGGACTTGCATTTACAAACCATATAGGTCGTTTAGCAGTTGAATCTAAATAACTATAAGTAACTGATTGTGTATTTACATTTGAACCAGCTTCTGGATAAAACCAAGTAACTTCACCAAACAAGTTATTAATACCTGCATAAACCATTTGATTAGATGTTGTATTTATATTGTCATAAACATAGTCTTCAACCAAACAGTCCATAGATTCTAGTTTACCAGTGTATCTAAAGAAACCGTTTTCTGACATCCAATAAGCAGCACCATCAACTTCAACAGCTGCATTTTTACCTATTAATCCACAGTTAGTTCCTACCTGTTCAAAGGCAAATGTAAAAGGAGTTCCAACAAAACGCATTGTAAATAATGCTGTGTCAGTCCAAACATAAAGTGCATTTCTACCAAGTTTAGCTCCCATGATCCGTGATCCGGCGGCCAGTCTTTGTGTACCAGCACTATTTTCAGCTGTAGGTGTATAGTCGTTTATGTTTTCTTGAGATGAGAATCTAATAAACATATCATCTTGAGTAGACTTATCACCAATAGTTGTTTCTGTTCCAAAAAATACTAAGTGACGATCGGGAGTAGATACTAACATATCTCTAGATGCAGTTGGTGCACCTGTTATAATTGTAGCTCTTGTTGTTACAGCATTTGTTAAATCTGCATTCCATTCAAAACATTCTCCGTTAAATATTAATGCAATGGCTGTGCTTCCTAAATTATCTATAGACCACATACCTGGCTCTGCAACCTTATCTGTAGATGTAGCCGCTTGACCCCATCCAGAAAAACCACTGTAATTAGTTACAGTTGCACCTGTGCTGTGAGCAGCTCTGGTTGTTCCTCTTACAGCTCTTGTGATACCTGTTAAATCATTTCCAGATACACCTGTATAAGAAATTTCTTCAGTGCCTACTTGAATAAAATTTGTTCCTGTTGTTGGAAAATTAAGTGTGGATGTTAATGTAATACTAGTTCCTGATCCACCTGTTCCAAATGCGTCGTTGTTTAGTCCACCATTCAATGTAGTAGTCTGTGGGTTTGTAGTTGTACCGCCCCACTGAGATATACCATAACCAAAAACTCCAACCTGGTCAGGTGGTCCTACGTGATAGTATTGAAAATAAGTTATGCCTCCAGAAGTAACTGCTCCTGCTCCTCCTTCATTACTTGGCATTGTAATAGTTAATGTAGTTCCTGTTGGTGTTGATGTTACCATAAATTTTTTATCACAAAAATCTGCAGCACCAAAGTTTGAACCTGTAATAGCACTAAAAGTAGACGTATCTCCAAACAAAATAATATCACCAGTCTCAAAATTATGCGCTGATGAAAAAGTAATAGTTACTTCTGGCTGACCATTAGTTGTGCTAAATGCATTTGTAATAGCTGTTCCAGATGGATTAGTTAAAGGATGTATATCGTAGTATACTCCCCCTGTGTAAACATATAAAATTCTATTCGTGCCAATAAGAGAGTATTTAATACCTGTTTTATTGACCATGTGATGCAATCCTCTAGCTGCACCAGTTAATTTACTTTCACCTAATTGAGACCAACCACCTATTTTTTCAGGTGTACCATATCTAAAACGAACATTCTCTCCGCCTGTCCATTGTGATTCAGCGCCTGTTGATGTAACTTGTTTATTAAATCCGGGTAAAAAGCCTAGTTTTTGTAGCATAATTTAAAATTTTTTAGTACAACTATATATCATTCTGGGATATATAACAATTATGAAAGAATACAAACTACCATATGAGAGCTTTGTGGCAGGTTACATGGCTCCTAAAAGACTTTGTGATGATATAGTTAAATACTATAAAGACAACAAGGAAAAACGGTATGTTGGGACCGTAGCTACATTTGAAGTAGTAAAAGATGTTAAAGAATCTACTGACATTATGATACAGCCTGAAGATACATTTGAACCTTTCGGAGAATATAGACACCACCTACAGAAATGCATAGAAGAATATCAAAAAAAATATACGTCAATTGGTATGTATGCAAGATTTAATATTGCTCAACCCTATTTAATTCAACACTATCCAAAAGGCGGTGGTTTTAAAATATGGCATTTTGAAAATGCAGGTTATCCACAAATAATAAAAAGAAAACTAGTGTTTATGACTTATTTAAATGATGCACCAAATGCAGGAACAGAGTTTAAATATCAAAAACTAACAACGCCATGTAAGAAAGGATTAACATTGATTTGGCCAGCTGAATTTACACACACGCATAGAGGTGTGATTTCTAAGACTCATAAGAAAACAATAATTACAGGTTGGTTTGAGGTTATATGGCAACAAAAATACGAAATATAATTGTTTTAGGAGCAGGTACAGCAGGATGGTTAACTGCTTTATTTGTTAGAAAACTATTTCCTCATTACAATATTAAAATTATTGGTAATAAAAAAATAGGTATTATAGGTGTAGGTGAAGCAACTACCCCACCTTTTGTAGATTTTTTAAGAGAAATAGATATTGATCCATTGGCCATGGTCCGTGAGACAGGAGGCAGTATTAAACAAGGTATAAGCTTTGAAGACTGGAACGGTGACGGTAAGAAATACTTTCATGGTTTCTACGAAAAATTTTTATCAGATGTTTCAATACCACCTATCTTTAGTCATGACTGTGGAGATTATTATTATAAACATCTTATACATAAAAAATTAGATTTTAATGAATATAGCTATGCAACTAAATTAAGTTATCAAAACAAAACAGACCTAGACGGAATAGCTTATGCCATACATTTTGATACTAATAGATTATCTACTTACTTAGGTAAAATTGCTAAAGAAAGAAACATAGAATATGTAGAGGGAGAGTATTCAAAGATGAAACTTAAATATGATTTTATATTTGATTGCTCTGGTTTATCTAGATTAATTATTAAAGATAAAAGTAAATGGAAAAGTTATCGTAAGTATTTACCAATGAAACACGCCATACCTTTTCATCTACCTGTTAAAGAAAACAAACCATACACTTCAGCAATTGCAATGAAATATGGTTGGATGTGGCAAATACCTTTACAAGATAGAATAGGTGCTGGTTATGTGTTTGACTCTGATTATATAGATGCTGCACAAGCCCAAGAAGAAACAGAAAAGTTTTTAGGTCATAAGATAGATGTAAGAAAAGTAATTAACTTTGAAGCAGGCAGACATGAAAAGTATTGGGTAGATAATTGCATGGCAGTAGGATTAGCTGCTTGCTTTATAGAACCTTTAGAGTCTACAAGTATTCACTTAACTGTTTTACAGTTGCAGTTGTTACGACAGTTTGCCAGTGATTTATTCGACGGCACTAATGATATGTTTAATGAAGTTATTACAAACACTATGGATGAAATACTATATTTTATATACTTACATTACATAACTAAAAGAAAAGACTCATCATTTTGGCGTAACTTTAAAAAAGATTACCCCTGTCCACCAGCATTTAAACCTGTCTTACAAGCCATACAGAATAATAATCTTAAACACTATGACATAAAATCTACAAATAGAATACAACCAGGGTTTTCTGTAACTAGTTATCTACAAATAGCTAATGGTTTAGGGCTGTTTAAAAAAGATATAAACATAAAAGAATATACAAATCTAACTCCAACAGTAAAAGAAATTAAAAAATTTATAGATCAAAAGACTCAAAGTCTTTAGTAAACCAACTAGCAATGGTTCCTCTTACACCATCTTCAATTTTAGTTACACCATGTATAACGTTACTTTTAAATATTAAGGCTGCACCCTGTTTAGGTTTAAATTTTTTCTTACCTACAAACGTTTGACCTCCTGTAAAGTTATCGTTTAAATATATAAGGGAGCTAACATATCTTGGCTTTAATATTTTACGTATGTTTTCATCAGACCCATGACCGTCATCTCTATGTGCTTCCATGTATTTACCTTTGTGCCATACCACTAAATCTGTGTAGTGAGGGTAAATAGTTTGTTTGTAGTGTAAACTAATAGCCGTACTTAATTTAACAATATATCTTTTAACTAAATCTTTTATGTATGGATCTTTTATTTGACTATAAAATAAATTATTATTTTCAAACCAGGGACGTGTGTTATCTACATTGTAAGTCTTACTAGTATTTTCTTTTAAATAAGAATAAATCTGATTGCAATGATTAGGATTTACAAAGTTTTTTAAATATTTCATGATTCCAATTTGCTTTTACTTTCTTTGTTGTATACGCTCTACCACATCTTCTTGACCTTTGCAAAAGAGGAAAAGGGTATTTTGCTAAAGGGTTATTAGTATAGACATCATCTGTTCCTTTTATACAATCTATATTTATTTCTGGTTCATAAGCATAGCCAGGAGCATTTATATTAAAATCATCTATGGCTATAATACCATGTTTAATACTTTTTATTTCTTGTCTTAAAGGTAGTTCCATACCATTTTCATGTGCATCTAAATAAAATAAAGTATCTTTAGGATATTTAATATTGTTAATTAAATAAACACTTGAAACATTGTGTACTGTAACATTTCTATATTTAGCTAATCTTTCTTTTGCAAAATTAAAATAGTTATTGTTAATATCACACGTTATAATTGTTTTCGTAGGATATAACTTAGCGAGGAATTCTGTAGTATCTCCTGTGTTTGATCCAGTCTCTATTATAAAAGAAGCATCAATATCATTTATTAAAGTACAAACTTCGTAAGCTTTGTGTATGTCAAACCCAAAAGGTCCTCCTCCATCATTAAGATCCATAGCAAGTCTAGGTGTAGTATAAAATTCTTTAAGCACGTTTAGTTTTAAAAGCTAGTGTTATTCTAGGTGTATTTAATTTTTTTGGTCCCATTCCTCTGTGTACTTCTTTTGAATCAAACATTATTAATTTGTTAAAATCAAACTTTACTTTTTTATCTTTAGTTTGAAACTCTCCAGATCCTTTTGGTAAAGATTCTGTTGCCATCCATAAACAAGTTGTTTCACCATCATCAGTATGCCAGTCTCCATTCATACCTGTAAATTGAAGATTAGCATAAGCTCGCATAATTCTTATGTCATGATTAAATTCTTTTACTAGTTTTTCAGCTACCCACATTATAGTTTGATTTGTAGTTAAATCAAAATTAGAGATAAAAAAAGTATTAGAACTTTTGTTAGTAGACGTTGATCTATACTCATATTTACATCCAAATAAATGATCTCGTATATCTATACCTACATCCTTTCTTAACCAGTTTTTTATTATCTTCATTTTCTTTCTATAAAAAAATGCAAATCAGCTTTTGCTTTAGCAATCTCCTCTACATATTTGTCATTTAAATCTGACAAAACTTTTACATAAATTTTTAGTTTTTCTATCTCTGCTTTTAAAGCTTGATTCATTCCAATCTCTCCATCTTTTACAGACTGACAATTATTAAGTTTCATTATCAAAGTTTCTTGGGTTTCTTTTAATTGTTTTATTTCAAGTTCTAAGTCTTTATGTACTGTCATAGTTTACTCCGTAATAAATATTTGTAATGTTTCTCTTAAGAATTTAGGGCCAGGAGAAATCATCGTAACACAGTGTTGGTTTTTATCTTTATAGTTTAAAATCATTGATCTGTATTTTGGCTCTATACCTTTTATAGCATTTTTTTTATCTTTGTATAGAAATAATCCACCATCGTTTTTGTAGTAGTTTCTGTTTAAATAGATAGTTGATCCAGCTAAATACATATCATCACCATGCCAAGTTACATAAGACAAAGGAGAGTATATTTTATATTCCATTAAAAATAATTTATCTTTAAATTCTGGAAATTTATTAGTGTATACTCGTTTTATTTTTTTCTCTAATGATTCATGTAGTCGTAAAGAAAGTATAGCTGCGCTTGATTCTACTAATGATGGGTCATAGTTTAAATTACTTACACCCCAAACATTGCTTTTAGCATGTGTATTAACATAATTAAAAATTTGTTTGGCTAAGTCTTCACTTAAAAAATTATTAAATACTTTAATCATCCTTCAAAAAAATGAACTATACAGTATCTACCATCGCCCATTTTATATTTACCTTTCATTTTTATTTCTGTTACTTCATGAAATATCATACCAGGAAACAAAACTAATCTATTGTTTTTACATTCTATTTTTGTTTTAAGGTCTGGTAAAATTAAATCCCCACCAGTAAATTTTTTTGGTTCTTTGTTTACCCATATCAAAATAGAATACTTACAAGTATCAGTATGTGGTTCATAATATTGAGTGTCTTCATAATACGCTATCATTGAACTACTTCTACTTGTATTTCTAAATCCGTTATAGATACCGCAAACTTTTGTTATACGATCATGAAATTCTGTTTCTCTCATTTTATACATAAAATTTAAAATATCAGAAAGTTTTTTTCCGTCTTGTGTATAATAAGAATCAAGATTAACTCTGTAACAATCGGCTTGATCTCTGCCTTCTTTAACAGCAACATTACCATGCTGTGTAATTAATTTTTCTTTAGTAGAATAAAAGTCTAGTTCTTTATAAACTTTTTTTAATTCTTGTTTTGTATACCAGTTATCTATTATTACAGGTTTAAGTATCATTTGTTTCTCTTGCCTTGAAAGTATTTTGGTAAACCTAACATAGGTCTAGTATCATATTTATTTTTTTCTGCTTCAGGATGTTTAACATCATTAAAGTGTAAGAATACTTGTGCACAAATATTACCTTTAAAAGATTCTCTCCAATGTTCTAAATCACATCCTTTGTAAACTAACATATCGCCTGGCTTTAAATCTACTTTAATACCTTTGTTGTTTAAAGGAATATACTCAGGCCCAGAATGATCACCAGCTCCTTTTGGATCTACATATATAGGCCAAGAATCACCAGCAAGAAAAAGCGTAGTAGATATTTCACAACTCATTCTATCTTTGTGTCTTTTAAGAGTGTCGCCTTTTTTATATAACCTAGCGTAAGCATAAGTTTCATGTAATTTTAATTTAGTTATTTTTTCCATTTTAGGTTTAACGTAATTAAATAAAGTTTCCATAGCTTGGTCACCATAAATAGAAAATGTATTTGGCACTTGTGGATCAATATAAAAACCATGGTCTGTATTGAACTCCGATATATATCTTTCAGCTCGTAAAACATCTAAATTATATTTTTTCATTTCCAAATATCTTGCACAAAACTCAGCAAGTATAGGCGGAATTACATTTCTAATTATGCAGTATCTATTTTTTTTAAACGACATTAAAAATATTTATCCGGATAACAAGTTAAGTTAAAGTGTATAAATCTAAACGGCTCTACTCCTGGGTCTACAGAAAACTCATGCGGAAGAAATGAATTAAAAAACATAAACGTTCCTGGTGTAGGTCTAATGTCTGCCTGAGATATAGAGTTTGTTTGTAGTGGTAACTTGTATGGCAGTTTAGTTATCATAGCTGCTGGTCTTGGGTCATGAAATATTGGATACGATGTTTTTTCACTACACTTTAAAAAATAAAAACCTGACATATGTCCATTGTGTATATGGACTCTTTGGTGTCCCCCACCTTTTTTACCAAATTCTTGGACCCATAAATCTGTAAAATCTATTATTTGTTTTGACATATCAAAACCTTGTGAATCTAAAATATTAAAAGCTGTTTGTTCTACATACTTAGAAAAAAGGTCAAGTTTTTTATTACCTATTAAACTCGTAGATGCATGACTTAAACCAATATCACCTACTTTCTTTTTATATATCTTATCTCTTTTTTTCATTTTATCTTTGTTATAGACTTTACCTTCTTCTATGTATTTATCGGTAGCCTTAATCAAAGGTTTTACATAACTATCTTCTTTATAAACATATATTAATGTTTCAAATAATTTATGCACTTTTAATTTTTCTTTATCCATATACCTCCTATTTAAATGGCCATCCTAAATGCCAGATGACTAATGAATATCTAGTCCCTTTCGTAATTGGTTTTACTCTATGCCAAACATGTGACGGAAAAGTGACAACAGTACCTTTTCTTTTTAATTCTTTACACTCAAATATTTGACTTACAGTCTTATTTTTATCAACATCATTGTTTCTAAAGTCAAATTCAACTTCTCCACCTTCGTATTCTGATGCATCATTTAAAGAAATAATAGTAGAAAGTTTTCTCATCTTACCGTGATGGTTTGGATTCTCGGGTCTGTCGTATACGTAAGGGTTTTCTAAAGAATCTGAGTGCCAACCGTAATATTTTTTAGTGTTGTATTTTGCAAACTGCACAGGTTCGTTATAGTCCCATTCAAAATTCCAACCTGCTCTTTCATTAGCAGCATTAACAATTGGATTTATTGCTTCATAAATCCATGGTTCAGCAAGAAAAACTACTTTAGTATCTCTTTTATTTTTCTTTTGTTTTTTTAATGTAGTTTTTTTATTGTCTGCACCTATAGTTGTAGCTTCTACAAACTTTCTATCTTTGACTAATTTAAATATATCATCAATAAAAGTAACAGGGAGCACATTTTGATGCCACCAATAATAGTATTTTAATAACATAATCTATCTTTATAGATTATATTTATACTCGAAAAAAAATTAGATGTCTACCCAGTTTGAATTGTCTGCGTCCCAATATTGACCTAACCCATTAAGCCATCTTATATTATCATTGTCCCAAACAAAAAGATCATAGTCTACTCCGCTTGGATCAGGGTCCTGTTCATTAGTGATTTTAGTAGGGACTGCAACAGGTGGAACCCATGTCAATATATTGTCAGTAGTGCTTGAAGTCCAAGTACTATATGGTTGTAGTTCAGCAAAAACATTAGGTCCGCCAACTATACCATAACTAAAAGTAGGTCCGACTACAGGTGAGTTTCCTGGAACCTGTACAAAAGTGTTTGATGTTTTATAAACTGATTGTAACCAAGATGCTGGATTACTTATATCATCTCCAACTTCTACAATTTGGATAACTTTGTTTGCTTCATTAATTCTTGCCCATCTATTATTAGCCATGATCTATAAACTTAAAGTCCCCGTTACGTTAAAAGTAGCAATAGTACAACTACCATCAGTAGCTGTTGTATTAGAACCGGGTGCAATAGTTACTCTTGGAGCACATGCAGTAGGGTATCTTAACATTACTATACCATTTCCGCCTCTATTTCCTTGAGAGCCGCCACCGCCGCCGCCAAGTCCGTCTGTTCCGTCTTGAGATTGTTGGTTTGGACCACTACCATGTGATGAGCCTTTTCCGCCGCCACCAGATCCGCCGTTTCCAGCATTGTATCCTGGCCAGTAAGCAAATCCTCCGCCACCTCCAGCAAAAGTTTGTCCTGATCCTGTAATTGAATTAGCAGTACCTGAACCTCCAGGGCCTCCGTTACCTAATCCGTTGAATGGTGGGTTAGATGGTTGTGGTACAGCTTGACCGTTCGTACCGTTTCCTCCCGATGCGCCGCCTCCGCCTCCGCCGCCTCCGGCGATATATGGTTTTGCTCCACCCTGTGCACCTTGTGGTGGTGATACAGGTGGGACGTTTCCTTGACCTACAGGAGTTGGTTGACTAGGACCATTTGAAGTTCCTCCGCCACCGGCTCCGCCATCTCTTGAATTTGTTCTTGGTGTACATGCAGTCGGTTGACCGTCTCCTTTTCCTCCGCCTGCTGAAGTGATTGTTGCTGCGCCTACTACAGCTGAACATCCTCCTGCTCCGACACACGTGCCGGGAGCAACTCCTGCCCCTACTGTAATTACATTTGCAGCTTTGTCTAAACTAACTTTAGTTCCTCCTGGAAAAGAAGTACGCATTCCGCCTCCTCCGCCTCCGGATCCGCCGCCTCCGCCGCCGGCCGCGACAACTAAATAATCTACATCTAAAGCTTTAACGCTACCGCCAGCTCCAAATCCTAGTACTTTATATCCAAACATCTTATACTCCTTTTAATATTATGCGTCGTTAGCAGCGTCAGTAGTATAGAATATTTTTACCCCTAGAACTCTTGCATCGGCACTAAACGTATCTGAACCATCTGCTGCGTCTCTTAATAATTGAAAATAAGTTAACTCGCCTGCTGCAGGAGAACCCGCAACTGTCATAGCACCACTTTCAGATGTAATTTGTTGATCTTCAACTGTACCTATACCAGCGTCTGTAACTTCAATTTGTGTTCCATACGCAACGTCAATAGTATCACTGTCAGCACAAGCTACAGCTTGTAAACCAAATATACAGTTACCTGTATTTGTAGAACCTGGTGTCCAATAAACTTGATAAGTTAATGTTCCTTCGTTCCATGATTTAGGCATGGCCACTGAAAATTGTGCGTACTCTGCTGTACCTGCATCAAAATCTAATACTTTCATATCAGGTCTTGTTGCTGTTGTTTCAACTTGAGCACCTTCGGCACCATTAGTTGATGCTCCATACATTGCAGATGCAGGAACCCATAGAGTTTCTTTTCCTGCAATTTTAATTGCAGCTGTTGCTGATTTAAGTACACCTGTTCCTTTAGGATTTAAATTTATATCAACATTAGTTTCACCTGTTGCTGATAAAGTTGGACCATTACCTGTTGCTGCGTTAGCTAAAGTAAATTCATTAACTGCTGAACCTGTTGCAGTAAGTAAGGCTAGTTCATTTCCGTTAGTGTCTAAAATTGAAGTTCCAATTTTTGGTGAAGTTAAAGTTTTGTTTGTTAAAGTTTGTGTTCCAGTAAGAGTTACATCACCAGCTGGTAAAGTATAAATATCTGGATTAGTCCCATCATTTCCAGTTGCAAATACAACAGCATCACCTTTGTTAGTTGCTCCAAAAGTAAATGTATCTCCTGATCCAGAAGCATATTTAAATTGTACTGTGTAAGCACCTGATGTTGAATTTCTTAAAAAATAAAATGTTTGTGTATCTAAAGGAATTGTTACAACTCTGTTTCCAGTAATAGAACCTGTAAGTTCTATCATTCTGTGAGACATAGCAGCACCAGTTGATCCATCAGAAACTGTAAGAGCTGTTGGTGTTCCAGAATCTCCGACGGCTTGTGTAATATATCCACCTGAAATTTGTTCGATTATATTTAAATTGGTGTTAGTTTTTGTTCCCCATGTACCGGCGTTTTCACCAGTTGCCATTAGTTCTACACCGAGAGCCGTATAAGTTGATGCCATAATTTTGTTCTCCTAATTAATATCTTTTTTTATTTGGTTTTATACTTAATGTCAATAACATATTTTATTAAGTTCCTTGTGTAACACGCGAATAATTAGCGTCTTGTGTGGCAGTTATTCGTTGATATCCTATAGGCGCTACTCCAATAGGAGACACACTAGCAGTTGCTGATACTCCTGTCAATCCCATAACTTGATCTGCAGGATCTATTGTTCCTGTTGATGAAGTTGCTAAAAGACCTGTCAATCCCATAACTTGATCTGCAGGATCTATTGTTCCCGTAGATGCAGTCATTCCAAATCCTGTTAAATTTACAATAGGATTTTGAGAAGTTGCAACAGTACCTAAACTTGTTTGAGTTTCTAAACCAGTTAATCCCATTACATCTGCTGGTGTTAATGCACCAAATGCTGATGTTGCTGAGACTCCTGTTAAAGCTACATCTATATTAAAGTTTACAGTTAATGAACCAACTGCTGATGAAGCACTTTGACCATCCGGTACTAAAGTAAGGTCTGATATTGCAGTAGGACTTCCAACTGTTGATGTTGCAGATACTCCGGTTAAACCCATTACATCTGCTACTTGTAAATAATATTCTCCACCCCAACCAGTTGTTGCAGATCCCCAAGTTTGTTTACCCCAACTAACGTCTTCTCCAATACCTGTAGTTGCTTCAACACCAGAAACTATTACAACTGTTTGTCCAGATTCTCCCCAGTTTTCAACACCCCAACCGTCTTGTCCCCAACCAGTATTAATTTCTGTTGTAATTGTAGGTGAACCTAATGACGTTGTTGCAGAAACACCTGTTGGTATAAATGTAGTTGCAGCTCCGTCCCAATCTGCTTCACCCCATTCTAATCTACCCCAACCTTCAGTGGATGCTGCATAAGCTAAATCACCAAGAGTTGATGTTAAACCAAAACCTGTTAGTGGAATAACAGGGCTAAAACTTTCGCCCCATGGTTCTTGTCCATATTCAGCTCTACCCCATCCTTGTTCCGCACCAGATATAGGAGCTCCAACAGATGATGTTAATGATAAACCTGTTAAAGCAACAACTTCATCATTAGCTTGACCCCATGAACCACCGGTTCCCCAGGAGTCAGCACCCCAACCAGTTGTGAACGCTGAACTTATTCCCCAAAGATTTGCACTCCAATTTCCTGCTCCCCAAAAATTAGTATCAGGAGTATTTGCTTGGCCACCCATTCCTGAGTGGTATTGACAATAATAATATAAAGTTGGTGCAGAAGCTGCTATTTCTATTTGAACATATGCTCCAGCTTGACCTGCAGTTCCATTGGTAGTTACGTTTGTAGTATATTCACTACCACCAGAATGTGTTCCGTCACTTGTTGTTGAAAATTTAAAAGGATGTCCGCCAACCGTACCATCAGAAACATCAAATTTAAAAGTTGCGCCTTCAACTAATTCTAAAGTAGGTTGTTGTACCCCATCAATAAAATATCTATTTCCTCCGTCTGCAAAGGCGACTGTTACTGTGAATGTTCGGTTTACCGACATAAGGATTTACTCCTTATGCTATACGAAGTATTGCGTTAGATGCGTCTGCTACTGGAAATTGAATTGTAAAAGTTCCACTTGTTACAGTTTTGTCTGAACCAAATGCGATTGTACAAACTGCAGGGTCACCAGATGCTGAGTCGTTAAAAATTAAACAACCATTAGCTGTGAAAGAAGCTGATGTCCAAGAAATATCATTAAAGTCACAACATGCAGTATCAGTTGATAAAGCAGGGTTGACACTTGTTAATGCTTTTCCTTTTGGCGAATAAGCTGAACCTGATGTGTTTGTAATTTCAGTGTCAGATCCACCGCCTGGATTTGTTGCATACGCTGTTGTTGATTTATTTAAAGTTGCAGAGCTTGTGTATAAAGCTATGTTAAAAGTGTTTCCTCCAGATGCTAAAAAATTGTGTTTAGCTTCTAGAACTTCTGTTTTGAAACTGTTACATACTGCCGATGTTATTGCCATAATATTTTTCTCCTAATTACTGAGGCGGTGACTCGATTGGTATTCTTATTGTTCCATCCGTGTAATCGTCTCGTCTTCTTCTTCCAATTTGCATTGCTGCAAACTTTTGTAGTTCAGTTTTATACTTTTGCTCGTACAATGTCAACATATCAGTTGGACCTTTTAAAAATCCATATGCCTCTACTAAACATGCGTATAGCAGACCTTGAGGAAAATACAAACTAACATAATTTGTCTGATTACTGGACTCTAACGTATCAGGCATTTTATTATAATATATTCTAAAGTTGTAATTAGCGTCTGGAGTGGGTGCTAAATAGATAGATCCTGAGTCTGTAGCTCCTAATCCTGTTGCTCCACCAAACATAGCATAGTATTTAGGTTTTCCAGTAACATCTGCTCCTGATGTAGTTGACCCTTCTGGACCTGTTAATCTTCCTACATACTCACTTAAAAAAGTTTGATCTCGTCTTTCCAACCATGTACCTTTTTCTGTTGTATTAGTAGCGTTAAATACTTCTACACCTCTTACAAATAGAGTTCCTGCTGGAACTCTAATATTATCTACATCAGTTGCCATTGTACCTTGGTCCACGAATCTGTCTGAATCCATAGGTAAATCCATCATAATTCTTTGTTGAGCGTTTAAAATAAAACTTTCTAAAATATCTGTTGTAAAAACGTTAGCATCTACTTCTGTGTAGTTTTTTATTTGTGCAACTAATGTGTTATAACTAATTCCTGACATAATTAACCTCTATCATTTACGGGTCCAATTGTACACTGAAAACCGCCTCCGGTTGCTGTGCTTCCAGCGTTAGATACTAAAGGCACTGTTATAGAATTATATTGTGTTTCTGTAGCTTGTGTTCCATTAGGTAATGTAGGACCAACTTCTACTGTAGTTGCAACTGCTGTTGCTAAATATGATCCAAAAACTTTTGCTCCGTTTGCGTGAGTTGTTGCCGTAGTATTAGAAAAAGTAATTCCTCTAAAAGGAGCGGCCGTTCCTCTTGTCAATCCAGATAAAACTCCTGTACCTGTGTTGTTACCTGTGTATTGAATAACTTCATTAATGTATTGTCCAAAAGTTGGATTGTTTTGTGTTGCTCCTCCAACAGATATAGTTGAATTTTGATCTACTTTTTCTATTATAATAAAACCAGCATTTGGAAATGCTGAAGAATCAGTTAAAGTTAACGTATTAACTGTATCATTAATTGCACCATTTAAAGTTGTTTCTAATTCTAAAGTTGCAATTGCAACTCCTCCTACTATTTCTTTAACTGATTGAAATCTAACATAAGATGTTCCTTCGTTAATTTGATTAGAAGGATATGATACACTTAAAGTTTGAGATCCAGCTGTTGTAGTAAATGGATTGTTGGGTAAAATATCTTGTACTGGAAATTCAACTCTTGCAGGTCTTGCATGTAATAATCCTTGTGGGTCAGCTCCTACAGGATGTGGTTCTAATTGTGGTTGCTTAGGTTCAAATTCAGAAATATGAACCCACGCACCTGTCCACTCTTTTACCATTTCTCTATATGGAAAAGCTGCACCTGATCTATCAGATATTGCTAATGCTCTACTTCCTTTTGCAAATCTAGCCATTATATATTTGGATAGTATGTCTTCGGAGTAATGTAAGTGCTTGATGCAGAACCATCTTCAGATAATGCTCTAGCCAATTCATCCTCGTACAACAACTTCATCTCCTGTGTTCTTTGTGGTGCATACTTCATAGATAAATAATAAGTTAATCCTGCAATCATGCAAGGTACAAATCTATAAGGTGTGTCCGTTGAGTTAGTGTAAGTTCCTACATCTTCAATTCTTTTTACATAATAAACGTTTAAAAAATTTGATGCGGCAGTTGAATTAGGTAAAGGATAAATTGTAATTGTAACTTTATCAATAAATCTTTGCACCCAAAATTGTGAAGGCGTTCCATTAGATGCTTTGTTTGCTGTTGCAGCATATGAATCTCTTGCAACTTTAGTTAATCCTGTGTCTGATTGATTTGTTGTATTATAGTTTTGTCTGTAAGATACATTTAAAATATCCGTGATACCATAAATATTTGCTGTTGGAACAGTCGTAGCTTGTGGTGGTTCACCACCGCCAGGCACATCTGTTGAATTTCTATAAAAAGTATAAATACCAGATCCTTCAGCTGTAGCATCAACATTAGTTGTTGAACCTGCTACTAAATTAATATTAGTATTTCCTATTTCCCAAAAATGTATTCCTCTATTTCCCCATTCTTGAAAAAGAATGTTTAACGATCTTCTAGCAGTTTTTAATTGATGACCAGCTGTACCTTGTAAACCAATACGTTCGTATGCATCTTGAATAATTTCATCAATTGAAAAGTCCTGGTCAAAACTGTAGGACTGTGAAGTAACATTCGCCATTGGCTACCTCTAAAAAGTTCCGATTATATAAAAAAAATCTACGTTAGTTAGATCTGCGTACACTGCATCAGAGGCATATATACCAGCTGCTGGTATTTTAAATTCATGCACGTGATTAGCTGCTGTACCAAATTTACCATGAAAAATTAAATTAGCAGCAGTTGTGCCACCTACTTCATTGTAAAGTTTAACTTCAGCGTCACTATTACTAGCTTGAGCAAACACACTTAAAATATTTGCTGGTCCTATATTAGTTGCTGCGCCATTTACTAATTTTTGTACTTGACCATCAGCTGTAAGAACTACCGATTGTCTAACTTTTGATGTTATTGACATATTTAAATCTCCTTAAATTTGTGTGGGCCGAAGCCCACACTAAATTAATTATTACGCTATTGTTGCGCCGTTGTTTCCTACAACAACCCAACCTGCTGTGCCGTAAACAAGAACTACACCATCTCCAACGTCATTGAAAGTAATTGTAGTACCACCTGCAAGAGTTGCTGGAGTAAGAGTTCCATCTCCACCATCAACAATCATTGTAATGATTTTAACTTGACCTGATGAACCATTTGCAAGAGTTAATGCATCTGCTCCAGTTGTAGTCACTTCAGTAATAAGATCTGTAATATTAAGAGCTCCTGCTCCTGAGTGAGACTCAACTCCACCTGTGATAGCTGCATTATAAGTAGCACTTGTTGTAAATGCACCTGTTGTTGCGTTTTTTGTTACTTGTTCAAAACCGTTTTCCGATCGGACTGGTCCTGAAAATGTTGTGTTTGCCATAATTTTTCTCCTTTTCCTAGTTATGATATATAGTCTCTAGGCCGTCGACTATACGCGTCCATATATCGTTTTAAATTGTATAGTGATTTATTTGTATACTAGTTTTTAGTAGAGTGCAAGAGAGCCTTACAAGAAAGTGCGATTTCAGCGATGTAGCTTTGTTACTTAAGTAGCTACAGAAACTTGTGGAGCTGCATCTTCGACAGTATTCTGTCTGTGAGCAATAGCTGCTTCTTCCAGCTTAATGTCAGTGATAACTTTTTTAACTTTGTCATCGATTCTGACCATTTCAAGAGTGTATCTACCATTAGACAGATGCTCCTGTTCCCACTTCAACTCCAAGGACCTTTTTTGTTTGTAAAGGTCTTGTATCATTAACAACCTCCTCATAGGTTATTCTGTTTACTCGGTCGTCATATGAGTTTCCGAGATATTCCCAATTTATACTCTTTTCTCCCAACTTGTCAAGGATAGATTGTTCAAGAGAAATAGCATTATCTTCCGCATAAACATTAAATTTTGCGTAGTGATCATATGCCCAGATTGTAATTGTGAATTGTTTCATGGTTTTTTCTTTCTATTTTATAAATATGGCGGAACTATGTTCCGCCATATAAATTTTATTTATGCTTACGCACCTTCAACGCCGTAGATACCTCTAAAGTCAGAAGCGCCAAAAGCGTATCTTTCTCTAGCTTTGTATCTAACGTTACCAGTATCAAAGTCTCCTTCCATTGAAGTTGTCAATGGAGTTCTTGAGAACATTTTCATACCATTTGGAACGTCCGTGATAATGTAGAATGAATCAGGGTCAGTTAAGAAATTGTTCACTCTGTAACCTTGAGGAATCATTCCCATACTGTTGATTGCATTGATGTCATTATCAGCAGTTTGAGTTCTACCTTGAGACTTCATAAGTCTTTCAGCATTGAACTGATTTGCAGAAGGAATTATCATTTTAACTCCTTTAGCTGCAATTCTTAAACCTCTTTCATCAGTCATCGCTGCGA
>WLWE01000634.1_pt1 | contig 29760 bp, 16 predicted proteins | sample 6718301 | NCBI WGS metagenome assembly WLWE01 (sample SAMN12718691, study PRJNA515312) | sponge metagenome | isolation source: marine sponge | host: Mycale hentscheli | place: New Zealand: South Island, Marlborough, Capsize Point | collected 2003-05-01 | reverse complement strand
GAGAAAATTCTGACTGTCCTACAATTCCAATTGTGCTGACCCTAACTTCGTAATCAGCATAGTTTTCACACGGATAAATAAAATGAGGCTCATACTCAGGAACCAATAAGCCACTATAATTAGTAACAACTAAGGTTCCCGTTAGGTTTTCTAATAAATTACCACTACCGCCTCCAGCAACACCTTGAGGACCTTGAGGACCACTACTTGGACCACTCGTGTCCGCGTTAACAGGAACTCCTCCAATTGGGCCATTCAGATAAGTGCCTGAATAAACCCCCGACTCCATTAAGCCGCCATTTGGCAAGAAAACAAATTCGTTGCTACCAGTGTCAAAAGTGCCACCCCAAAAAATCTGTTTGCTTTTTGAATTACCAGCAGCCATTGCAACCTCAACCACTTGAGCTTGACCGCTATGAAAACCAGCAGGAACATTAGAGTTATTATTTAAAAATATAGTATGATCTAGCCATTGAATGCCTGTTGTTTGGTATGGAGAAAAAATAGGAGTCGCGTCAGATCCACTATAAGCATAATCTTGCAAAGTAGTATTTTTTGTAAATAGATTTAAATCTATCCTATCCGCTCCAGTACCATGAACAAACTGGGATATTCCCTGAACAGAAGGAGCGTCTATCGTGAATTGTTCGCTTTTAGAATGACTATGACCACTTATATCTACTTTGACGGAATATTTGACCGCACGACTAGGCGCCAAATCTTTTAAAAATTTTCCTATAAATACAGTTTCTACATCTTTGTTAAAATTGTCTCTATCTACTAATACTTTTCCATTAAAGCCGCTTGTTCTTGGATTGTACAGTAAAGGGTCGATTGTAAAAGGTTTAACAGAAGAAGGGTAATAATATGGCAAACCTGTGCCAAAATTATCTCTTAGAACAACAGCGTAATATAACCCAGAATCTCTTGGGGGAGCAACTTCTACATCTAGAAGATTGATAGGGCCTCCATCTGTTAAATCAAAATTAAAAGCTATATCTGGCCCATAAGTAAATCCTGTTTGAGATTCATTAAGATTTGATTCTCCACTAACAGAAGGAGGGAGTGTAGGATTTGCAATTTTAAAGCCAGAGTTATTAGATGCAAATACAGAAATAGAATTTAAACCCGAAGTTTTTGTGGATTTAATATTAAAATCAATAGTTGAGCCAATACTAACATCTAATCCCGTAACGTTAGGAGGTGGGCTGGTAAGAAAATAAACACCTGTATCTTTTCTCCCAGCAAAATCATTTGAAATAACTTCTAATTGAAACCTTCGTCTGTCAGTAAATTCACCTATACCAGAAACGCTGGGCCCCTCGAAATTGGCAAATACATCTGCTATATTGTCAGTATATAGATCAATACTTGTTTCTCTTAGCCCGGATGCTAATCTAGAGATCAACATACCAGTTTCATCCCTTAAATTAACATTAAAACCATCAAAAGCAGTAGAATTAAATATTTCTACATCTGAAAAAGGAACATTGGTAGCAGGATTTACCAAATGCCAATTTATCTTAGGGTCTGGAATGTAAAATTGTCCACTAGCAACCACTCCAACACTACTAGTTAAAGCTAAGCCTCCACTAAACAAAGGCTCAATATTATTAACAGGAAGTGGCTCCTGATGAGGATAACTTGAAGACTCGTTAGAAATATAAAAGCCAGAGATCTTTAAGGCGGCGCCGTAATCCTCTGGACTTTGAGATATAAATGTATTTATTGGCATCTGTTCTAGTTTCTAAGTTTAAAGCCCATTATCCTCCATCTTGTAGTTTTCATCATATCTACTTATCTGAAAATTAAGATTTCCTTTATCTATAGTTGTTCCTGTTACTACTTTAAATGAAGTGTTGTCAAACCCATCCAAAGAAAAACTAACTTTATTCCCATTTTGATAAACTTCAATAAAGTAACCTCCTGTATTACTAGAAGTTACACTGTTTGGACCCAACAAATTACTAAAATTAACTTCTAAAATTTCTAAATCTGTAGATCGCGTCGCCATCAATTCAGGAGAAATTGGAAATTTAGCATCTACTATCGGAAGCTGTTCATTTAAAGCTATTTTTTTAATGTTTACAGAAGAAGGGGTTCCAGTTAAACTTGCAGGCCCGTTGCCTATATCTATTATTTGAGTTTGAGATTGTTGCGTCTTTTCAACATTAGCAGAGTTATCTACTGCGCCAAATTTACTCCTGTTATACATCATGCCTGTTACTTGATACTCATTTGGACTATTTTCTACAACGCCTAAAACTCTATATTCTACAGGCTTTATATCAAAAGCAGAATTATTGTTGCTAACCGACCATAAACCTCCTTTTTTTATTAAATTGAAATCTTGATCTGTTGTCTCGGTAACTTTTATCAGTCTATTTTCCGTAACTGTTGATATTGTAAATTCTTTAATTTGTGGCTGCCTTGATTCATCTATCTCTGCGTCTGACAGTCCTTCTGGTTGAGCTTGTTGTTCGGGATTTGAAATATATAATTTTACTTTTTCATCTGCTTTTTTGTTTAAACCTCGTACTGTTTGATTGGCTTTTGGAACAACACAAATAATTTTTTGACCAATTATATTTTCTTTTATTCCTTGATCTAAGGTTAGCGTTTTTTCTGCGTAATCAATATCTATAATTCTACCGCCATAACGTTTATCACTTTTAAGGGTATCTTGGATTTTTATAACGTCCGAAGGCTTCAGGTAACTTCCTTCTTGGCTTGTAGTAAATTGTACTGTGTCAATTTCAGTCTGATTTGTGTACAACATCCATTTGCCTAGTCTATGAGCTTGAGCTCTAGAAGTAACGCCAAGTGCAATTATCTCTTTTTCTATATAACCATATTCTCGTATTCCTGCGGCATCTTCAGCGTATTCAACCTTAGGCTTATAACTATCGGCTGCATCGTTAAACCTAACAGTTATTGCTGTTGTCCTAGAGGTGGAGGCGCTCCCACTATAACTAAATATTCCGTCCATTACGTTAGCATTATTAAACAACATCACTGCATCTTTAGCTTGATCATTCGCCACAAACATATAGCCAGAAGACCAATATATCATACCTCTAAAAATTGCAGCTATATCATTTAAAGCATTGAAAGCATTTTGTTTTTTATCTAAATAAATATTACATGAAAACCTAGGCTCTAAAATAGGTAAAAATTCAGGAAATTGAGTCAAAACATAACCGCTACGAATGTTAACATCTAGAGGTTCGCCGCTTATATAATCAAGAACGAAAGGGTTGTCAGAATTTTGATTATTTAATAAAAAATCTAATAAAAAATCTTTTGCATTTGAAATTGCGTCTTGTTGTTGATTTAAAAAAAGTGTTTTTAAATCTGGATAGGTAATAAATATTTTATCAACATCTAACTCTTTAATAAGAGTAAAAGAAAAAGTATTATTGCTATATGTAGGGTTAAAAATTATCCTTTTAAATGATTTATCTATATCATTTCCACTAGGTACGTTTGATGATAATGCTCCATCTTTATTCTCAAAAAGACAAGCAATAAAACCTACCGGAAACCGTGAATTTAAGGCTTTTTCTCCTTTTTGAGGATTTGCACTATCATCTATCGACACTCTAGTCCCTCCTTGAGCAATAGAAAAAGACATTTTAGGAAATCTCCCAGAATATCCACTTGGAACTAATTCATCGCAATACTTAGAAATACTATATAAATTCCATTTATCTAAAAAGGCTTGCTTAAAGCCATATTTACCTATTCCATATCGAGTATTTGTGGCTAGGTCATAGAAAATCCACGCGGGATTATCAGTCCATTGTTTTTCAGTTGCAAATTGTCCATCCCAATCTCCTGAATAAACCCTAGTTGCTGCGTCATAATTGTTTGGAACATTTACTTTGAGCATTTTAACGTCAAAACGACGAGTAGGAGGCTGAGCAAATGCCCTGCCATCTGCAATCATTCCCATGATTGCACTATGAGGATAAGTGAGATTTTCTTCGACAATCTCACTGATAGTACGACATTCTAAAGCTTTATTTAATTTAGTTGATTGTATTCCCTTTTCTCGATCGACTCTAAAAATCTTAACAAACCTATCTCTATCTTTTTGCTGAAAAGGAAGAGGTATATTATGACTTCTCACATAACCACTGTTAGTTCTGCCGCAAATACTACAAAATAAATACTGAATCGAGCCACCCTCTGTAATCGTGAGTTCATCATCTACGTAACCTACTTTTATAACAAAATTCACAGCGGCTGCATATGGATCTCCTTTTTTACCAAAAACTACAAGACTGCCGGGTATAGCCATATCAATCTGAGCCATACTACATGAATCATTTGTTATAATATGAGTAACAGCTATAGGCTGAGCCCTTTCAGCAGCCCTAACTTTTCTCAAGGAGTCAGCGTCTGTTATTGTATAAGCAGCATTCGTACGAACTGCCTGTACGCTACCCTCATATCTTTTTGATATATCAATTTTTTCTTTTTCAGCATTATCGGTAATTTGAGAATCAGAATTCGAGCTTGCTTGACGCCCAACATTAACAAAAAATGGTTTTCCTGTCTTAACCATTTCGTTAGATTCGTTTAGTCCGGGCAATTGAGTGTTCATATTAACTGTTTGAATCGAATTAGTAAAAGACATCGATTCATTAGTAAAACGAGTGAGTTGCCTTGAATCACTAGATCCAACTCTGAAATCTGCAAAAACTCTATTGTAGTTCAATGTGTTTACATCTGTATTTTTAACAGGTACATCATTTAAATATATAGCCTTCAAGCCATCTTCATTTTTATTTGAGTCTGAAGTTATTTTAATTAAATTGCCATGCTTGTCACATAAGCCTGCGATTTCTCCTTCACACAACAAATCAATTGTCTGATATATTGAAACAGATTCCAAGTTAGCTTTAGAAGGCTCAAATACCGCTGTAGGACAAACACTTTGAAAATTTGAATTTTCCCAAGTGCCAGCCGTATACCATGTATATTGAGCTTTAGGTGGCGATAAATTCATAATACCTCAAATGAATCTCCTATATTGGTTGTAGTAGGGATAGTGCTAACAACATTATTTCCAACTTGAATGATACCGTCGGGCTGTATAGATAGATCTGTATCATTATTATTATTAATTTTAAGTATTTCGTATAAACCTGCTCCACTATTATTAAATATTGACTTGTCCACATTAAATAAGTTAACAGAAATAACACGGCTACCTATTTGCATGCGACCATACCCAGCAGGAACAACCACTCCTTGCTTAGTAACATTTTCTGCTTGACCAAAAACAAACGAAGATGTATTTAAAGTTTCGGGCTCATCTGGCTTTAAAAGTTTAGAGATCAATAAGCTTATTCCAAAAGATAATGCTGCGCCTAATATAGTACCTACCACAAAAGTAGTTAATGTTTTGACTATTCCTGCCGTCATACTAGCAACAATCATACTTGTTAAAGTTGCCGCTATACCTCCAAATAACACTGGAATAATTAAAACTTTTTTATCTTTGACTGAAATATTAAACCCGCGATCAGTATCTATCTCTTTGCCGTCAATAAATATTGCAAATTTTCTTTTCGTATTTCTTTGGAAATAACTCCTTAGTTTACCAGTGTTTGCTTCAATAGCAGAAAGAACCTCTTTTAAAGTTCTAGTTTTAAAAGAAAAATTCTTGCCTACGATTTGCCCTAAGCGCCCTTCTAAAGAAACTTGTGTCATTTCCTATTATTATACACCTTTAGATGCAAAAATAAATTGACTTCTTGCATTTTGGAGAATAAAAACAAAAATTATTTTTAATATTAGAATATATTAAAAAAGGCTTATCAATCTCTTTTGAACCTATCAAGTCAATTTCACTAGGCTTCGCAGAGCTAAAAGGATGAGAATGAAAAAAATATTCAATTTTGTCTATGATTTTATAATATTTTAAAGGATCAACAAAAAAACCTTTTTTCGGGTCTAAAGACTTATTAGGCCATAAAAACATTTTTTTAGAGGTTGCCCCTCCACAGATTTCAAACTTACAAGATTTTGATATTTTTTTGATGTTTTTTAAAAAAATAACATTAAAATTTATATTTTTCAATAGACGGAAATCCTCCGAATGGTAAACCTTTGGTATATATTCCATAATCTACATAACGACATTGGCATGCCTGTAAAGTCTTAGCACATTGATCTCTGCGCCAATATTCAAGTTCATAACGAGGATCTTTATCAGTAGCAGCTTGTATGCAAACAAAAAATGCATCAGGCTTGTTAGCTACTTCTTCTTGAGTATCGGTATAATCTAATTTTGATAGATTTTCTCTAGAGCTTTTTATTCTAACTACGTGACCAGCAGAATACGCAGTAGCTTTATTATAATCGCCTTTATAAGTTAAAGTTAAATTATATCCATCTACCTCCATAAATTTTTTATTATTTTCATCCGCAATAGGAAGCCCTAACTCTCCAAATGAATCTCCACTTACAGTAAAAAAATCTTCAGATTTAGTTCCATCACTTAATCTTTGTTTAAGTTCAGGGCGCTGACCATATTTACATCCTTCTCCTCTATACTGCCATGGGCAAAAATTTGCTATCATCACTCTAGCTGGAACTTTGATATCCTCCATTTCCAAAGGAGAGACGAGCTCAAACTCAACCATATACTTATCTTCCGAAACTTTTCTGTTGATTTTAAAAATATCGTCATCAAATCTAGAATTTGGATCAGGAATCGCGAATGGATTAAGGTTATTAGGAAAATTTTCATGGTCTAAATATTTCATAAAGACCCTGCGTCTAGTAATAGTCTTTCCAACTAAATCTCCTCTTCTTTTTATAAGATCAGTAATAATTCCTTGAGGATTAGCTATTAATATTTTAGGCCGAGGTAGTGAGCCATCACCCCTGACCTCGAACCCATCTGCTTCTATAGGTAATGCAAAATAAGTGTGACCCGGATACTGAACTGGTGTGCCATTCTTTATTTCGCTATATCCACCAAATATAATGTCTTTCGTATCATTTTTGCCGGGATGGAATCTATAGACGCCATCTTGCTCCCCTAGATCTAATTCGTAAAGTTCAATTATAGTCTCTGGGTTTAAATCTAAAAGTGCGCTATTGTGAGATTGAGTTGACATATTGTTTAACTAGGAAAAATATTAAATCCAGCATAACCGTTTTCCATATTTAATCGGTTGCGTTTATTTTCGTCTGTTTGATCAGTTGAAGCTAAAACATTTCCGCCATCAACAAGAAAATAGTTAACTAACGCTTTTCTTTCTTGGTAAGACAATGCTTTATTAAAAACGCACAAATGAGCGATGCTACCATACCATGATCGCAAATACTTTGCGTGATTACCAAATTTACTGCAAGCTCCAATTATTGGCTTGGGCATCCAACTAAAGCTTGTGTCTTCAACTTGAGTATTAAACATTCTACGAGTATCGTTATAGACAGAATAATCTATTTTGCCATTGACTTTTTTAGCTGAAATTGAGTAAACCCAGCCTCTTCCCGGATTAAATAAATTAGTGAAATCTCTGAACTTAAAAGCTCGATGTCTTATGCCAGCATTTTCTACTATATTGCCAAATCCATCATAAAACATAGTAGTATTTTGATAACTTTCTGCAGGGCTAACAGTAGTTCCATCGGCTATTTCTCCGGGGCCAATATCGGACCATTGGTGAAGAGAAGCTCCTCGCGGGTATGGTGAGCCGGGATGATTCCAAGTATAATATCCATGTGTTTGTCCTCTGAATGTCCCGTTAAGATATTGGTCTCTGCTCCTCATACCGGTACCACTTGTCGGATGAAATGGAGCATATTTCCACCAAAAATCTGCTAAAGGAGACAAAAAATACATAATCTCAAAACCATCCATATCTTCCTCTAGTTTATTGGAGCCAATTATATTTTCAATTTGCATAGCCCTTATTGTTGCACCATCGAAATACATACAACTTTGTTTTCCAAGATATTTTGTAATCGGGGTGTTGCCTTGGGTATAGTCGTTTCCTGTTGTTTTTGCCGCGTTTATCCATCGGGGTTGTAAATCTGTTTCGCCATTTGGCCAACCTTCATATTTCCTTAAAAATATACTAGATTGATTTCCGTCTTGATTTTTTGCGTACCATTTACTAATACGAACATTTCTATAATTGCCATTTGTTAATCCATCGGCAGCAGGATCAACAGCAACTTCAGTGGTTCCGTATGTACTTTTAATTATATTACTAGCATTAGCACTTGAGCTATCCCACCACGCTACCAAACCTTCAATTTCTGTAGGCGCAGCCTGATCCGCATCAGGACCAATAACTAATTTTCCCAAAAAATTTGAAGTTGTATAAGTATTAGATAATGATTCTATAGCTGCACCAGCTTTACCACCAGCTTGTGAAGTTGAATCTTCAACGTACCTATAAAAAGTGCCTGCATTAACATTTGCAGCTTGTCCTCCATCAGCACCAAAGACCCCTCCCTCTCCTCCGGGAGATAATTTTTTACCAGCTCCGCTTCCGTCGCCAATTTTTATTAATGAACCTTGTTGAATTTCTGATCTTAAATAGAATCCATCTTTTTCAGTGTAAAGAGACTTTCCTCCTTGAGAAATTCCAAATCCTTGACCTCCTCCTCCTATACCTGCTATTTGGGTTCCAAGCACATCAGAAAGACGAAAGTCAATAATTCTAATATCTTGTCCGCCTTGTAAATCAAAATCTAATTTAACTTCATAAATTGTATCTTGCTGTTCAATGTCATCGGTTAAAGTATCCTCAGATCTAACTGTATCATAAGCCGGTCCCTTCCAATCAGCATTTAGGTTCTTAAAATTTTGAGTAGGAAGATTATTAAGAGTAAAAGATTTAGGCCAAAAGAATGGATCTCCGCCTCCGCCTCCTCCGCCTCCACCATAAATTTTTGATGTAAAAGATTTTGAGATTCTAAAAAGTTGAATTGTTGAATCTGTTATTTTTATTGCGGCGGTTCCATCTGCTCCTACAGTAGAAGCTGAAGTTTCAGCTTCTTCCTTTTTAATATTAATTTTCCTTTCGTCAACTAAATCTCTGTCGGTGCCAAATTTTAATGTAGTAAATCCTCCGTCTCCTCCATCTCCTCCATGTCCCGCTACCATACAATTATCTTTAAGAACTAACAATGAATTCACTTCATTACCCGCACTATCAACAATCTTATCTCCAGTCTCTATACCTGCTTTTGTTGAAAGTGTTGATCCAACACTTGCATTTTGGGGCACAATAAATTTAACTCCTGAAAATGCATAATCTGCATGTGAAGAAACAAATGCATTTAAATTAGCAACATCAGGAGAACTTGTAACGCCTCTAGCTATCAAATTTTCGTGAGTAGAATCGTACAAGTCGACATTAGAAGCTCCATTATTTAAGTATATCTCTAAAGCTTGAGGGTCGGATGTACTATTTTTAATGTTTGAAGCGGAGCCTCCCGGAGGTAAAGTGTTCGGACATCCGCTCGCTAGCCCCGTTAAAACTTCATTGTTAGATATTTCTTCATCAAAATCAGAAACTGGATAGCCATAAATCCACTCTCCGTAAAATGCTGCGTTATTAGCCGGATGAATATATTCAGGACGAACTCTGTAATAATAGTCTGCCCCGAAGCCTAAACCTTGAACCAAAAATTCAGCATAATTAGAATTTTTATTCCCTGTGGTTTCTCTTGTATATAGTTGGCTTATTCCAGATGCATCTGCAAATATTTCACACGAAACTGGATTATTATCATATTCTGAATTAGATATTGTAATGACTTCACTCTCTATATTATAATAAGGAGCTGTTTGCCTTTCAGGAGGAGTTAATGACTGAACTCCGGTCCAAATTCCTGTGGCCACAGAACTGCTATCAATTCCCTCTGCATATTCCATCCTATATCTTGTAACATAATATCCAGTTTCTGGATGAAACCACCTTAGGATAGACTGAGGCTTTCCTTGGTTACTAAAATCTGTTTTTACTAAAAACCCTGAAACTCTAGCAGGAAACTGAGATGTAAAAGTATTTGCGCCTGTGACTTGGCCACTTAATTCTAAATAAATTGGCCCACTAGGATCACTAGATCCATCATATTGAGAAATCGAGCTTAATTTGACTGTTGAATTATAAAATCCATCCCTGTCAGGACCAATATTTCCTGCTGGGCCGCTCATTTCAGGTCCTTGAGCGCCTATATTATCCTGTATAAATCTAACATTTATTGGAACAAATTTATGTTCTCCCGGCAATATTATGATTGGCTCGTTTCTGCCAGAGGGAAAATTAAAAACTTCTGGGTAATCTGGTGTAACTCTATCTATTTTAGTTTGAATTGGAAAATTTCCGCTATTGGTTAAGTAAAACCCTGTATGCATTCCAAAACCAGTTTGACCAGCAAAATACAAACCTGTAGAGCGCACAAAAGTATTGCCTTCTGCTCTTTTTGTAACTGTTCCGGGAATATCCATGTTTTATTAATTAGTTATATGTCTTGGTCCACTTGATGTTGAAACAAAATAAGGATCAGTGGTTATTAAACTTGAAAATGTCACCTGATTATCTATCAAATTAATAGGAAATTCTATTAAATTAATATTTACACTATTATTTTCTTTAAAGTTTAAAGTATGAGTCCACTTAGGACAGAAAAATACCTTCTCTTCTGCATCATCAGGGGCAGGAGGAGTAAATTTGAATTGATTTTTGCCTTGATGAGACTCAAAAAAATGTACAATAGCTTTAGCTTCTTTGTCAGTTCTGCCTTCTAACGAAAACTCCATATTCAACAAGCTTTTGTTTAAACCGTCATCTGTCCTAACAAAGTAACCATTTTGCGCAGACATTTTTAAATATCTTGGAGCTTCTTGTACGGATAAACCTTCATTCAAATCAAAATAAAATGTATCTTTGGTCCATAAAGTATTATCACCAGTAGGGGAATTTAAAGTATTTGCAGTAGTTTCCGTGTCTCCGGAATAATAATACCAACCAGATTGAAAAATTTTAAACCTATCATTTGCAACAGTATTGGTACCGCTTAAATATACTATATCATGTTTACTGTACGACAACCCTTCTTCAAAAAATCCTCTGGTTTGAGAAAATGGAATATAATAACCTTGCCAATCCAGCAAAGACTGATTTTCTCTATCTAATTGAAAAGTAATGTTATTAACATTTGGGTATTCAAAAGAACGATCAAAGGTATCAATATAAAATTCATGTCGCTTATCATAAGGAGCAAATGGAGTACAAAAAACTCCCGTGTATCCGCCGCTTGGCTTCAAACCTTTATTGAACGAATCTTCAGCTAAATGAATTAAAGCTTTTGCTTCTTTATCATCTCGCTTAGCAAAATTATAATTAAATTTAACTGCTAAAGAATTTTCGCTTTTGTTTAATATATTATAATATCCATCTCCAAAAGTAACATCGTATGTATTGTTTTCATATTCAACTGAAGAAGGGTAAGAAGGTTTAAAGAATAAGTCTTGTGTCCAAGCAGTTGATGCTCCAGCAGGTGAATTTGTCGCAGTTGAGGCTCCTGCTGCTCCGCTATAATAATAATGGCCTGAAGCTGTGCCTAAACTTTCAGCTGTATGCTCTACTGCTGGACTGCCTGCAATAGTATACCCACTAAAATATATAATATCATTAAGAGAGTAAGAATCCCCAACTTCAAAAGCTGGGACTCTTGCTATATTTGTGACTCCTGATCCTAAGATATAATCTGACATCAGTACAATCTCCTTCCTGTTAAATATTCTTGAGCAACACTAATAGTTCCATCAATATAGCCACCTTCTCTAACTGATAAATTTTGACTAAAAACTTGACCTGTACAGCCAAACGAAGTCATTGCAGATGAACCATAAGTATCAAAAATATTTATATTTAACGCTGCGTAATTACCGGTAATGTCTACAAAATCACCAACATCTTCTCCTGCTACAGATAAATTAATTCTAACATTTTCTTTTGAAACCCTAGAAGGTCCTTCAGATCCAACGTCTACTACAGGATTTCTATCGCACGTTACTGAATAATCGAAAGAAACTTTTTTGTTTATTTTTATATCAGTTCCCGCTAAATAAGTTTTTAATCCGTGGGACACATTAGTTTCATTTCTTAGTGTGTTGTCAGCTTCGCCATCATTATCTAGAGAGGTAATAGAACCATATATGTCCATTTCAGTTGTGAATAAGATCGGAGAATAAGGACTGACAGAAAATGAAAGTCCGCGCAAATAACCACTCTCAAATGCCATACCAGCAAAGCTTCCAGCTAACGGCTCTCCAGTGTTTTCTACTTCTGTTAATGGATTTAAAAAATCATGAAAAGATCCAGTACAATAATGAGAAAAACTTAAACTACCTTTTACCGGAGAAGTCGGAGCATAACGAATAACTGAACCTGTGATGTTTGAGATTGGCTGCAAAGAAGCGTCTAGCCCAAGCTCTGCAGTTTCAGCCATAATGCTTTTATCTGCGATCTTGAGTAAAGCTTTCTCGTATTTTATAAATTTTGTTGCCATTAAGTTACATCAAATTCAAATGTTAGTGCTAAATTTGCAAAAAAGTATCCAGAAGTAGTGTTAGTATTTATTGAAATACATAAATAATCTCCAGCATCAAAAGATAAAACGTTTGCAGTGTCAGTAAAAGTATTGAACCCTAAATTATGACTCGTGTCATCTGCTAGAGCCCCTAAAGAAACGTTGGCGCTATTTGTGCCACCCATTCCAGAATCTCCATCTGCACTTGGAAGTGAACTTCCTGAATAAAAATAAAACGTTGGCGTGATGGTGGCAGCATCTACTTGCGTATTAGGAAAAAAGGTGGTAACATCTATTCTTAAAAGTTTCCCTGCGTATGGAGCCCTTGAGGCATATCTAGCATCCGGAGTTTTAGAGCTAGTCCCAACGTATCCAACTGTGCCGATAGAAGAACCATCGCTAGCTAAATTTAAAGCGGTATTAAGCGCAGGAAAAACTGCTCCATTGTTATCAGCCCTCATCCCAACGGCGAACACTTGAACAAATCTTCCTGTATTATGACCTGTATTAGTAATGTTATGCGTATTGATGCTCTTGCCAATAGTTTGATTACCAGCGGTATCTAAGTAAAATAAATTGCTAGCAAGCGTTCCATGAAAAGCAAAGTCTGAAGTGATTGGAGTGTTGTCGCTTGAGTAATGAATTCCAAAATAATTAACGCTATCTCTTCTAAAATACCCAGCCATCCAACCAACTTCACGCGCACCTCCCGATTGTTTTATTGGAAAGCCAATGAGGTTATCTTGGGTTGCAGGCTGCGCCCCATTGCACTCTACTAGAATCCTAGCTCCTGCTGTTGAGTCTGATTTAAATTGAGAAGATATAGGATCAGAGCTTCCGCTCGCTACAGTTAAATCGTAAGAAAAAGTAGTATTTTTTAAAGCTAACTGGCCAGTACTACTAATGTTAACCGTAGTTGCACCTGCTGTAATAGCTGTGCCAAGTCCCCATCCACTAGTGGTATTTGATATATATAAACTATTTGATGTTGTTGTTCCAGAATCTCTACGAAGCTCAAGCACAGCTCCGTTCGTGCTATTTTGTATTAATACGTCAGTACCATTCGCGGTATCTAGTACATGAAGTTTCGCATCTGGAGCTGTGTTGCCAATGGCGATTCTCTTGTTGCTATATTTAATTGATAATGCAGGATTTACAGTGCTGCCATCACCATCATAATACATAAAAGTAACATTTGCATTTGCGGATTTATTAAAATTGAGTGTCGTGGTACTATTAGATTTAATTTCTCCTGTAGATGGATCTAAAAATAATGGGTAAGCCCCATGAGAAACAACAGTACCTTTTACATCTAAAGGGTAAGCTGGGTTAATTTTACCTATTCCTACATTCCCATCCCCTTTTAAATGGAATCCAATTTCATTTTGGGGATCAGAAGCTGCATCTTCGTAAGATTGAATCCTAAGTGTGGAAGCGTCATCTGTGGTGCTATAATAATATCTAAAAACAACAGATTTATCATTAGCCGCATCTGTTCCGAAAATAATTTGCTGATATTTTCCATTTGTCGTAGCAGAAGGATTTAAAAAATTAGCTAAAGTGAGATTAGAATCAGCCGCCCCTCTCACAGATAGAAGAGCACCGGGAGTCGTGGCAGCGCCGGGACCAACGCCTACATTGCCTCCATCATGAATTTTTATTCCAAAAGTAGAACTGTCATCTCGTAAAAGAAGACCAGCAGAGGTTGCCGCGTCAACATTCCGCTTTTTGTTTAAATCGCTAATTTTTAAACGATAAGTTTTCGGATTGCTTGTTGTATCATTAGCATCCGAGAAAAACAACAAATCGTCATCTGCTGGTGCCGCATTAAAATTGTTATACTCTAGTATTTTGCCCATGTTTTAGTCCTTATTGTAATAATCTTTAAATTGTAAATTTACACTTAAAACTCCATCAATGCTCGTTTCAATGCTTTCTGAAACTAAGTGCCCTGTTGTGCTTAGAAATTCATATCTTGTGATCCCATCTCCATCATCTCCTAAACATTCTCCTGTGTCGTCTTGCAGACAAAGCATTCCTGTTGGCTCTGAACCAATAGGTTTTACAACATCTGCATCTAATGTATCTGCTTTTTTTCCTAATCTTATTTCAACTCCAATTGTTTCGTAAATACCGCTGCGAATATTATCGATCATGTTTGCCGTAGCAAAATCATCCATCTCAATTGTAAAATCAGTTGTGATTTCAATTGGATATTCAGTAATTACTTCTGATGGAGCGTAATAACTTAAATCTGTCTTTTCGTCTAATGTATAAATTGGAGCTCTATTTATACTGTAACTTTGAGAAACTGATACTGCTCTATTTGTTCCAGATCCATTATAAGTTAAAAATACAGCTTCATGATTAACAAATCCCAAATTATTTAAAGGCGCAGTTCCAGAATAATCCAGTTCCCCTTCTCTTACCCCACTTCCCATTTGGCCAAATACAGAAAAAGTTGTATCTATTGTAGGTACTGATTGAACATCGCAATTAATTGTAAAATTAGTCAAATATCCAGTATTAAATCCGTATACTTTTTCATTTCCATCTAATTCAACTCCATATAATAAAGTTCCAGAAATTGGAGCTTCTCCGGTAAGTCCTAAGACAGGATCTTGATATAATAAATCGCGAGTCATTGATAACTCGCCGCGCAAAGGCTCTGCTATAACTTCTTTTACAAATCCAGCTCCTAATGCTCTGATTTGTTTTTGGCCTACGCTATATCCGGCACTGATATTTCTAATCCCAGAGATTCCTGTACCTCCAAGATAAAATATCTGCTCGTAGCTGGGTGAAGCGTTATTGGCCATTATCCTTGTCGTTTAGTCTTGCTTAGCGAGCCGCCAAGTCTTTGCTCTTCAGAAATAACTTCTAAAACTTTAGCTCTAATTTTTTCTCCAAGCTCCTTACCTTGAGTAGCATCATCTTTATTAGAAGCTTGATCTGCGTTTTGATTGCCTGAATTAGAAGCTTGCTGACCTCCTCCTCCGCCTCCAACAGATACATTTATAGAAATATTGTTAGTAGTCGCACCCATGCCAGAGCTTAACGGCGCTGTATTTGCACCGCCTCCAACAGGGCCGCCCTCTTGAAAACCGGGAATGACTCCACCGTTTAATCTACCCATAAATCCTAAGCCGTATTTCCTTACAGCTTTATTGTTCATTACATATTCACCTTCACTTAAATATGCGGGCATTGAATCTTTATTCATAAAACCTCCAGCCATACGACCACGATCACGACCAAATGCTTTTTCCCACCAAGGTACTTTTGGACCCATTCGATCTCCTAATTGCTGACGCGCTTCAAACATATAGCTAGTACCTGCGCCTTGCTGTACAGCTTCAGTCATACTAGTTACTCCTATATCTTCTAACCTCGTGTCAATTGCTTTTGATAAAACTCTATTTTGAGCAGGCGTCAATTTCACTGTTTTAGTTGTCATTGCGCCTAAACCGCCACTTATATCTGTGGTCACACTTCTAGAGCCCGAACTGGCCATTCCTGTTAACATAGCCGTGCCTTGTTCGTTAGTAGCTTGCACTCCAGAAAAACCGCTACGCTCAAGGTTGCCTCCTGAGCCTTTTATTAACTGCGAAGATGCTTGCCTTTCTTCTATTTTTGCTTTTGCAGCATTAGAGAATCCAGCCATTGCGGTAGAAGCTGCGGTACTCATTAACATACCTAAAAATTGACGCTTCATTGCATCTTTTTCTGCTCGCTTCTCTTGACGCTTTCTTTCTCTTTCGGCGGCTTTTTCTCTTTCTTCTGCTAATTCTGGATTATCTGAAGCTAAAAACAGCCCACTCATTCTAGGGCTTCCAATGCTTTCATTCAGCATCATGCTTCCACCTCCTTGGCGTGGATACATTCCAAAATTCACCGAATCTACTGCAGCCTTACCTCCCATTCCTGCTACAGCTTTACGATTTAAAACGTACTCGCCTTTTTCTAACATAGCAGGAACCGAATCGCCTGAAGGAGCGCCATCAGAAATATACATTCCATTTCGAGCATGAATAAGTCCTCCTTTTTGCTCGTGGACCATTCTTTCACGAAAATCAGAGCTAGCTCCCATGCCGATCAAGCTTGTAAAATTGCTCATAGAATACTCTAAGCTAGCGCGGCGAATGATTTTCAAAAAGTCAACAGCAAAACCCCTCATTGCATCTCCGAAACTTTCTGCTTTGTCCATAGAAGTTTCTAATGCCTGAACCATTCCATCTCTAAATTGCTTTGGAAGATCTTTTCCTAAACGTCCATATATATAATCAATATCTTGAAACAACTCATCAAAACCAGCCCCCATAGATTGTTTAAATGAGCGAGCTTCTTCATCTAATTGTTGCTGCCTTGTAAAAAGTAAATCTCGTTCAAGATCGGTCTCTTTTTTAGTGTTAGCTAATTTTATTTGGCCTAATTCTATTTGTTGTCTAATTTTTTCTATGTTAGCATTAAATAAAATATTTTCTTCATTAGTAGCTGTTGCGCCTGTCTTTTTTAATCCGTTCAATATCTTGTAAGCATCTTCTGTAGATTTAGCTGTTCTTAAAGCTTCTGTGGCTAAATCATGAGATTGTCTTTCTATTGCAAAAACTCTTTGTGAACCACTTTGTTGTCTTACTTTGTTTTGTGCTGCTTGTACTTCTCCACTAATAGGAGATAAGCCTGCTACTAAGGCGGCTGGGTTAGTTACTCTTTTTTGGGAATTTATTGCTTTTACCTCAACAGCGCTTTCTTTTCTGATTTTCTCAATATTGTCTATTTCTCTTTTGTTCGCCAACTTGGATCTTTTTTCTTCTTCTTTTTTTATTTCTGCGAATCTTTTTCGTAATCTTTCATCCTCTTCTCTTACCATTTCTTTGTATGCCGCTGGATCGCCGAATGACTCTTTCAGCTTCCGCAGTGACGATGCTGGATTAACAGTTGTATTTTGCATTGCCTTATCGATCTCTGTTTCTGTCGCATTAGGGTTTTCTAATGCGTATAAAGTACGATATGGATTTTTAAAAGTGTCTGAAATTTTAGCAGTTGTATCATCCTTGCCGTGTAACCCCGGAAATTGTTCTTTATTGAACTTTCTTGATGCAGCTTGTTGTATTTCTTGATCGTTGTCCATTTGTTGCTGAACAAAGTCATCTACGCTAGTTGTCGATCCTTTTTGAGCAAGAAGAGTTCTGTTTGCGGCTGTATTTAATGTTCTGGCTTTGTTTTGTCTCTCAAATAATATTCTTTGTTCTCGAACAGAAACTGCCCTTGTGACATCTCTAGACTTTTGCATCTCAAAAGTCAGGTCTTCAATCTTATCTGCTAAAGTTTTTTGTGTGGATATTAATTCTAATCGAGATTTGAATTGCTGTTCTGCAACTTGAGCGCTTGCGACTTTGTTTAAATCTTCTTCTAATTGACCTCTTTGTTGAATGCTAAAGCCTCTTTCTGCAACACCTCTTTCTATATTTTGCCTTAACGCAAGCCTTGAAGCTCCGCGTCGACCTCTGAATGTGCGAGGGTCTGCTAATCTTTCTCTATCTCGAATTGAATCTCGATTTGCTTGAGTTTGCTCTTGCAAGAAAAGTTTTTGCCTCTCAAATAAAACATCTCTTTGTGCGTTTTGAAGGGTTTTTTCATTAAACAAGTTTTGAGCTCTTTTCTCTTCAAGGTCAAATTTAGCTTTATTTAAAGCTTTTTCTACTTCAAAATTAGTTTTTTGTGCATTAAATTGTGTTTTCAATGAATCAACCAAACTTTGTATCTCCTGATTCCTAGATTTACTGCCTGATTCAAATTGAGAGAACATTTCCAAGGCCTTTTCAATGTCTCCGCCGATAAACATATTTGCACCACTTTCTAATCTAGCTAAAGCGTCATCTCCAACAACAGCTTGAGATTTTTTTATTTGATCTACTAATTTTAATATATTTTTACCAGCAAATTCACTTACTGCTGTAGATTCTCTAGTTAGTAACGCGTCATTAGCTTGATTTCTTGATACTGATACTCCTTGTATACTAGCACCTGCTCCACGAAATAGTTGTCCACCAGTGTTTCCTAAAACACCTCTCATCTTACTAAGATTTTTTGTTAAGGAGCCGATACTAGCGAACGTCAAGGAAATATTTTCTACAGCAGTTCTAATATCTTGAAAGCTTCTAGTTGCAATAGATGCAGCTCTCTTCATCCCTGCTAACTGTTTTGCCCCCTCTCCAACCCCCATAACCATTTGGACTACTTCTTCAAAATGCTTTATAATCCTTCCATTTGTTCCATCTTCTAAATCTGAAAATAATTGAGCTACTTTGTCTCTGTCTTCTTTAGTAAAAAAATTACCGTACAAATCTGTCACCATAGTCGCCACATCATCTTCGCTAAATTCCCCTGACATAAACCCTTCTTGAGATTCTTTTTTTAGAAAATCTGATAATTGTTTTAAGTTTTCTCCATCGCTAGATAAAATTTCAAAGAAGTCTTCATAATCTCTCCTTAAATTAGCAACACCTTTTTCCCCAATACTCCTCTCAATAAAACCACCTCCCTGATCATAATATCTTTTTGAGCCTGCAGCCTCCATGCCAAACATTTTTCCCAAATCTATATCGTCGATTGCTTTTGCAGCTGCTGCTGCTCTATTTAAAGCGCTTCGTCCACCTCTTTGATCTTCATAATCCTTCAGTGAGTCTACCATACTGTCCACATTGACTCCGGCAGCAAGAAATTTTTCTTCTAATTTTGTACCCTTTAAATCATTAAAATATTTTGTTACATTTTTCTGGGCATTTTCTAGCTCTGTTTCATTCATTGCCCCATTCATGTCTTCTATAGCTTGTATATAATTTTGTGCGGCGCCCGTTAATTTTGAAGTTTCTTGATCATACTCTTCGGCTTCCTTTTGAAGCATTTCAAAACTTTTCCCTAAGTCTGCTGCAGCAATAGCTAAACCACCTATGCCTCCAGCCGCTGCACCAATTGCTGTGCCTAGTGGACCAAAAAATGAGCCAATCATTGCGCCAGTACCAGCGCCACTTAATGCGCCACTTATCCCTTGCCCAGTTCGACTACCTTCCCCAAATGCTTGTTCAACTCCTCCAGCCAGCATCGGCAACGCCATGGAGGCCATCATTCCACCCATTCCTCCCATCGGACCAGCTGCCATCTTTTTATTTAAACGGCTAGCTTTGGCCATCATTCCTCCGCTAGCATTCATCTTATCCACAGCTCTAACTCTTCTATCTAACGATTTTGCAACTTTTTTCTCTGCTGTTGAAGTGAATTTCATGTCGGCAATTAATTTTTTCGTTGTGGCATCTAATTTGTCTCTGTTTATATTGCCTTTACGATAATCATTTACAGCATCGTTTAATTCTTTAGTTAATTTCTTTTGAGCATCCTCAAGCAACTTAGCGTGACCTTTGCCTTTTTGCACTGTAAGGCCGCCGGGAAGGTTGAGAGCATAATTAGGAACGTAACCACGCGAAGCACCAACTACATCCTTTAGCCCTCTGGGTTCATCTCGTGTATTCGTAACTGCTAGACCAACAGGATTGTTAGGAGAATTTAATTTAGAAGATCTGCCAACACGAATAGATCCTAACGGAACTCCCGCAGCAGCTTCTCGCTCAACCGCATCTCCTAATGCAGCAAAATTTGGAACATATCCTCTAGCAGCCGCCATTGGAGGTAGCATTTTTGCATTGCTTAAAAGCTGCTTTACAAACTTTCCTTTATTGCCGCTTCCAGAATTAGATTTAACATCCGCAAATTGAACAGCTCTATTAACACCAAATAAATCTTTAGCTCTTTTTCCTGATGCACCACCTGCGTCCAAAAATACATCTAAAGTGTTGCCCTTTTTGTCTAAATTCTGCCCAATTAATCTGTTAACCAAACCTTCGAACAAAGCGCCTTTGAAAGCTTCCATAGCTCCTTGCCCACCTTCCATCAAAAACTCTTTTTCTATACGTTCTTTATTTGCTGGTGTCTTTCCTATAGCTGGACTATATGACCTAAAAACTTTGTTTGCTGCAGTAACCAAGGAGTCATCTAAAATTTTATCTACTTTTGCAAGATTGCCCCCCTTTTTTAGATCGTCAGGAGCATTAGGGTCTAAGCCATAAACACCAAAAGTTAAGGAATTAACTGGACCAGACTTGCCTCCAAGTAACATTCCCGCCTCTTTTTGGGTTTTAGCATTTTTAAAATTATATCTATAATTCGGATCGTTAGCTCCTACTTGGGGAACTAACATCGAAGCAAATCCCCTCCCATCTAAATTATTGCCAACTGATTGCTTTCCTAAAAAACCTCTTTTCCTTTGTAGCTTTTGAAGAACTTGCGAAGGCGAAGTTTTTCCTGCCATATTTAAACCTGCCGCTTTGTTAGCGTCCCCAACTAAGCTACTCCTAATTTCTTTATCGTTATATGCTCCAGACTCTATTTTGGAAATCATATTATCAACCGACGATATATTTACATCTGCAAAGTTTGGCACATAACCTCCTGCACCACGAATTTGTTTTGCTCCTGAAGGCAGTCCATATGCTGCTGCCATATTAGGATTGAAAATAGCTGAACCTCCACCCTGAAAATTAGGAACAATATACTCTCCAGTATTTGCAATCATTGGACCGCGCTTGCCCCCTCCAAATGCAAAGTTTGGAATTGAAACCGGCATGGCTGATTTTTTAACTCCGCCGACTCCATTTTTTATATCTGTAGCTTCAGCCAACATTCCCGGCATGTAACCACCTGCACCTCTTGGGGCGCCTTTACCTTTTGACGTTTTTCCTGTTGCAGCTACATTAATTGCAGCAAAAGCTGCAGGATTTTGCATTAATTTGGTTACAATATTATTAACAGATACTTCTTGGTCATCAAATTGCTTAGCAGTTTGTTTTGCATATCCTAATAAAAGTTTAGCTTGTTCTGCTGCATTTCCTTCGTTAACTGCTATAGCTTTCGCCAAATCTGCTTCTTTAGCTAAAACGGTACTTACAAATTGTTCTATTGTTGCCCTCTTTTGTGTTTCAGTCGTCATGCCGACTAATTGAGGCAGTGCTTTTCCAATATAACCTATTGTGTTAGTAAAAACTTTTAGTAATATGCCTCCGATAAGAACAAGCCCCGGACCTCCGATCACATTTTTTATGCCTTTGAGTAATCCATTGGCAATTTCGCTACCTGCTCCTTCCCCATCGATCAATTCATTGATACCTTCCATCAAACCCTTTAAAGGATCTAAAATTGCTTTTGCGATAGGCTCAAAAGTCTGTTTTCCTATATTCTCTTGAAGCCGTTTAAATTCTGCTGCCGTTTGAGCTGCTAAAGCAGTAAGAGTTCTATTTAATTGTGCGGTAGCTTGATCGGCTTCGTTGGTTGCTGCAGTAGAAACTTTCAAAGCTGCACCATATGTAGATTGTTGCTTTCCTAAATCTCTTAAAATTGCAGAAAGAATGTTAGCTTGGAAAACGCCTGCAACTTGCTCGCGCAAATAAGATTGGTTTGCATCTGTCAGCCCTTTATAGGATTGAGCGAAGTTATTTAATATTTGTATAGCGGGCAATGTATTACCCTCAATATCTTTTACTGCTACATTGTACGACTCTAATGCCTCTAATGTGCTCTGTCTTTGCAAACGAGTGAAAATAGTTTTCATGGCGTTACCAATAACAGCACCACCTCGACCCGTAGTCTGCTGGACAGAAGTAACAACAGCATTTAACTCATCAAATCCTACTTTCGCATCTTTTGCAGAAGAACCTACACGGCCAATAGCTTCCACCAAATCTCTAGCACCCACAGCAAATTTAGTTTCAACAGCCACAAACTTATTAACAGAAGTTGTAGTTGTAACCATCGCATTGTCAAACGCGTTAACTGTTGCAGTTAAAGAGCTTACTGCTTTGTCTGCATTAATACCAGTCAACCTAACCAAAGTTAAAGCGTCAGAAGTTCGCTTTAAAGTTTCTTCGACTTTTAAACCTTGACGAGCAAACTCTAATGCAGCTTTTGTGGTATCCTGAAATGAAGTGGCATTCTTTTTACTAATGTCAAAAAGTTGATTTCCAAATGTTTCAAAATTTTTGGTACTTAATTGTAAAATACGATTTATATCAGCAAACGCTTTTCCTACCTCTATAGTAGTTTTTGCTAAATCCTTAAAAGCTTTTGAAATTCCTCCTATTACAGCAGTCGACGCGCCAAAGGCAATAACACGGGCATTCGATGCAGCCAAAGCCGAATCGAACATTTGCAAGTCGCCCGTGATTCTACCTAAAGGTTGACGAAATCCCTTGTCGTCAATCTTTAATTTTAGCGTCTCTTTACTAGCAAATTTTCTATTATATTCCCTAACGCCCCTTTGAATTGAAGCTTGGAGCGTTTTACTATCAATAATGGCGTCGAGTTTCATTGACATGATTCAACTTAATATACACTTATTTTAACCCTTCATTGCCTTCATTAAGTCTTTCATGTCCATTTTCCCTCCTTTTTCTTTCAACATACTAGTCAAAGAGTTCTGATCAGTCTGCTGAATACCTAAATATTCATAATCATCTTTCTTTGCTCCAACAATTGTAGACGCCCCATCTTTATCAAAATTCTTTAAAGTTTCTTTTGCTTTATCTTGCGCATTGACATAATCGATAATTTTTGCTGGATCTTTTTTTATCTTATCTGGTATACTAGAGTAGTTTTCAAATATGTTTTTATACATTCTAGTAAAAATAATTAATTTTACTTGATTTACAGAAAGCTCAAATAAAGGCTTGGAGAAAAAGTTGGATACACTTTCGCAGAATGGCATGTAAGGCTGATAATAATCTTGAAGAATTACTTTTTGAATATTTTCGTCAGTAAACACCGAATATACAGTATTATACTTGGTAACGACATCTTGCATCTCTTTTCGAGACATATCGTCAACTTCTTCTTGATTATAAAATGGTTCAACTAATTTTTCTTCTTTGAATAAAGAAGCTAGAATATAATGGTCTGATAATCTGCTATTTGCATACTTTTCACAAGTTTGCCCTAACAATCCATCTTTTTGAGCTTCAAGTTCTAATATTTTCTTTTGTGCATTTTCTATATCCTCATTTGCCTTTTCAATTTCTGCCTTGAGATAATATTGTTTTTTTGTTTTTTCGGCTGAGTCTAAAAAGTTTTTTTGTTCAGTAATTTTTGCTTCATCATCTTGAGTCCATATGCCTTCTTCTTTTAACCTTTGCAGTGATTCACTTTGGGTAGGGAGTTTTCTTTCTTTTGCAGTATCATAATATTGCTGGCGAACCTCTTCGATATTTACTTGGTCAAAAATCGAAAGGTGTTTAAGATAGGCATAGCCACCTTTATGTTTTATGAGAGACCATCCGTGTACTACATCTTTAAATATATGCCTTAGATTGGCATTAGCTTGGGTTGTCGATATCATTTATAATTTTATCGAAATCTTCTTTTGTTGGATTATTACTAAAATACCAAAAACTAATAATTGAAGTAATTTTACCTGATGCGGCTTGGAATAAAGAATCATTGATGTCATCTTTTGTATAGTAAGAATTTATTTTATCTTCAAAAGATTCACCTTCAAAGAACGGGATTGGCTCTTTAGCATCTTCTGACTGAATGTATGAAAGATGAGTAATATACCATAGAATAATTCTATTTTGAGCTTTATTGTCTGCAGTGTGATTAAATAAAGTTTGATAAGAAGATTCAAGAGTTACAATCTCCCTTCGAGTAATGGCCACTTTTGCCGTAAGACTATCAACCTCTTTTTTTATCGCCTTTGGCAACTTAGTGAAATCTTTATGTTGCAAAGTTTTTTGGGTATACTTAGATTCGTAATCTGCCAATTCTCCGTACAAATCTACAAGCCTTTTTGCATCACTTTCTGATAGAATGCCTCCCGTATCAGAGTACTTCTTTGCAAGCATGGCTTTTGTCAAAATACCCTTTTTTATACATTGGCTCATTTCAATAGAAAACTCCATATCTGCTTCTTCAAGATCTCGTCGAGTTGGCTCTTTAAGCTTAACTGTAAAAGGCATATCTTTGATAACCTTTTTGCTAATTTCAACCTCTTCTTCCACGCCTTTATTGTTTTTGCGTTTTTCCGTGGTTTTTTCGGTTACTTCCTTAGAGTCTTTGATTGTAAAAGAGTATAGTTCTTTAAACATAAATTAATAAAAATAATATTACATATATACTTTTTTTCCAAATTTTTTTTAAAAGTGTATATAATTGTTATGGCTAGCTTAATTTCGCAAACTGAAAAAGATGCATTGCACAGTGTTATGGACGACCAACATGACACTTTTGCTAGAGACGTTACTATTTACAAAGACGCTGTAGAGACGGTAACAACCCCAAGCTCTAACTTTAATTCTATATATGGAAACGCAGGGTCAACCACCAGCATTACATACACCCCTCAGTCCAACACTGTTTCAGCTAGAATACAATATGGCCCAGTGATGGATGATGACTATTTTTCGTCGTCTCAATCTGACACTCAGTTGAAAATAGCTCTCCCTGAAGGGTTAGTAAGAATGAAAATAAAAGCTTCGGATTTAGGTACTGTGTCTGAAGCGAAAAGAATAGAGTTTGATGATCAAAAGTTTTCCATATACAGTGACTTTCGCGGACACGGACTATTCACTACTAAATTTTATACAGTTTTACTTAAGAAAATAGGATAATGGCAGCAGCTTCTACAAAAATTAAAAAACAGATAAATGATCAATTCACTAAAGATCGTAATTATCAAAAGGTGTTACAAAAACTTGTTACTGAAAAATTATTAGAGTTAAAAAAAGAATTTTTAGATGAATTTGACAGCCACCCTGTAACCAGAGAAATAAAAGGAGGGGCATCCTCATCAAATATTAGTGGCACCCTTTCTGGAAAAGGTAATTTATTTAGCTTTATTGGATTTAACAAAAACGACAATCCTATTGGGGATTTAAGAAAAATTTTAGAAAAACAAGAAGTGAGGTTCCATCATATTAGAGGTAAAACTGAAATAATTATTGACTTACCTACTTTACAAGAGATTTTCGCTTCAACGCCATTACCTTGGGCGATCGGCAGAAGCTGGGCTAGATCAATAGAACGCGGACTTTCTGGACTTGGATATTTTTTAAATAATTCAAGAAAAGCTGGTTCTAGATCTGGAGGCGGCATCCAAGTTAAAAGCAAGCTTAGAGGCGGTAAATTTAAAAATACCAAATATATGACTTTTATTCTTAATAATTACTATAAAAAAATAGAAAAACTAAAACGCACCTCATTAAAATGAAACCTTTATATCAACATCAACTTTTAAATAGTTTTTATCTGTGGTTTGACGATTACTTGTTGACCCGAGGTGAAGCTTTTAAAAATTACTCCACTGATTTTTATTACTATTCAGACGAAAGAGTTCAAAACAAAAAAGTTTTTGGCTCGCCATACAAGCAATGGGTCTACGACAAAGGGGCTAGCTCTGCAATAGTAAACCCTTTAATAAGTGGCGATTCTGGCGCAATAGCCGACGGAACAAGCGGACTTAAATTTGATTTTGACAATGGTAGAGTTTTATTTGATTCTGATTTTGTAACAGGAACAAATATTAGCGGGTCATATAGCGTAAAAGATTTTAATGTTTATGTCGCTAATCAAAATGAAGAAAGTTTAATTACAGAAGGGAAATATAAAACAAATAGTAGATATACTAGAACTTTAACTTATATTCCGCCTTATGACCAAGCTACGCCTGCTGCCTTTCTTTCTTTGGGTAATACTACCAACAATCCTTTAGCGTTAGGAGGCGAAGACAATACGGTTACGGACATTACTGCCGTAGTATTTGCTGAAAATTTATATCAATTAGACGGTGCATTATCTGTATTTGCAGATTCTGCACGGGCTTCATTTGGCAATATACCGTTTACAGGATCTCCATTGGATGAATATGGAGATGTTAAAAGCTCTGCATATCCTACAGGATACGACTATAATAATGTCGCAGCCGCAAACGACAGTGAAAAGTACTATATCAACAATGTAAATGTCTCAAAAATTTCTGACTCTGCAGATAAGCGCATTCCCGTTGACCTTTTCGTTGGTTTTATTGACTTTGAGATACATAAATTTAGATTCCCTAGAAGCTAAAAGTTCCCAAAGTCAAAAAAAAGTTGTAAATTAAGTTAAATTTAAAAACATACTGCTATGGCTAGAAACAGAATCATTTATCAAAGTCAGGCGCTCTTTGCAGCGCCATCCTCTACGGGCTATCACTTACAACAAGCAGATCATGGATCAAAATCCTCAGACACTGCTGGGTCGATAGCTTGGACCGGCGCTACAGGCTTAATACCAACGTCACATATGAGATCGTTGATTGAGCCTATTACGCGAGTACAATCCGCTAACTTTAACTTCACAATCAATCGTCAAGATATCAATGAATTTGGTAAACTTGCTCGTATTGATTCTATAGTTATGGAATCTCCTACTGTAGGATTAGATTTTAACTATTACGTTACAGATGGCGGAAATGAAAGAAAAATGGGTTTTAACGTCCCTACTTCAAAAATTTTCGCTGGGGGAAGGGCTAATGCTACCGATTACGCTTCCACGGGAGACGGTTGCATTTCTGGTTTTTCCGCTTTATCAGGTTTAATCGAAGATACGCAAGGTAATAATTACTTTATTGTTACCAGTAAAGAAGGCGTTGACGTTCAAGGAGATACTGTTGATGCTGGAACTGCTAATTTTGATTTAATATCGATTGGTAATGGTTTTATTAGTGATTATACGCTTGAAGCTGCTGTTGGCGCAGTTCCTACCGCTAGTGTCACAGTTGAAGCATTCAACATTAAAGTCGACGATAGAATCTCTGGAGCAAAAAATCGTGCTGATCAAAAAATTCAAATTCCCGGCGTTGATGATACTAATGGAGAAAAAGTTGATAATTTCTTAGCCTTCAATGCTGGAACTATCAATTCAACTGGAGATGAAGCTGGATTAATTACAGCTTTACGTCCGGGCGATTTAAGTTTAGAAATTCTTGACCCAGAAGGTGGAGCTAGTTGGGGCACAAACTATCAAGGTTTTGCTACTCTAAGTGGAGAAGGCAAAGCTCACATTCAAAGCTTCACTGTTAGCTTGCCAATGAGTCGTACGATTCTTGGTCGCTTAGGTAACACATTTGGTTATGCTCGAGTGATCGATCTTCCAATGAATGTCGATGTTAGCGTCTCTGCTATCGTTTCAGAGTTCACTAAAAACAACTTGTTTGATGCTTTAGCAAGCACAAATAAGACTAACTTTAAGTTAACCATGAAAAAGACAAACACTTCGACAGGCGGCGCTGGTGCTACGGCCTTGACTATCGATGTGAAAGGTGCTCGTCTTGAAAGTGAAACTTACAGTGCCGCTATTGGAGACAACGAAACTGTAGACATATCGTTTAGTTGTCAAGTTGGTGGATCAAATGACACTGACAACGGCATATTTATGTTAGGTACTTATCCTCAGTTTAACTCAATAGGATATTGGCCATTAGGAGACAAAAAGAACCAGCAAGGCTCTTGGAGTGGCACTCCTACTAAACCATCGTAATAACAATTACAATACTTCAAAAACCCCACTCTTTCGAGTGGGGTTTTTTTATGAAAAGGATACATAAAAAGTGTATAATATATAACAATGGCTAGAAATCGCATAATCTATCAAAGTGAGGCTCTGTATATTTCACCTGCTTCAACAGGATACCATTTACAATCAGGGCAAGGCCATGCTACAGAAACCTCTCCGGGCGAATGGACATACGGCCAAAATCTGTCCAACTACACGGCTTACGATACCGGGTCGCTAAAATGGAGTGGAATTATGGATCCATGCACAGGCAACCTAGTCACAGGAAATGATGTTGCAACTGGGCCATATGGTCCATCAGGCGCTATTTTTAGAACTTTGGTAGAACCTATGCATAGAGTTCAATCTGTTAATTTTAATTTTACAATAAACAGACAAGACGTAAATGAATTCGGCAAACTAGCCAGAGTAGATTCTATAGTAATGGAAAGCCCAACAGTTAATTTGGACTTTAATTATTATTTGACAGATGGATCAAATGAAAGAAAAATGGGGTTCAATATTCCGACCGTCGGATATACTTACGAAGGTGGAGTTAGAAACCCTGACTCTAACGGTTATTGGAGTGGCGATTTATGTGTTTCTGGCAAATCTGCATTATCTGGAATAATTGAAGATTCTCAAGGAAATAATTATTTTATTCTAGTAGGGCGAGAAGGCAAGGATCTTGCCGACGATCCAATCTCTAGCAGTAGCATAGATTATGAGGTTATTTCAATTGGGAATGGTTTTATCTCAGATTATACTGTAGAGGCTTCTGTAGGTGCTATTCCTAGCGCCTCAGTAGCCGTAGAAGGCTTTAATATTAAAATTGATGACGTAGCCTCTGGTTCAGTTTTAACTAATGCTACAAAGCTAATAACAACCGGAATAGGCTTTCCTAAAATACCCGCTGTTAAACAAACTGATGGCAGCACTGATATCTCTTTGGATGACACGGCTTACTTTGAGGTTAATGGAGACGAAGTATCAATTGATAGGCAAGTTCGATTTAGTGTCCCAATGTATGAAACAGGCATTTCTCAACATTCTGCGTTAAGGCCCGGAGATATTACATTCTCAATGAGTAATTCTGGAGATTATCAAGGGTTTACTAATTTTAATGGAGATGGAGAAGCTCACTTGCAGAGCATGTCAATTAGCATTCCAATGAGTAGAACTATTTTGCAAAGACTTGGAAATACTTTTGGTTATGCTAGAGTTATAGATCTGCCTTTAAACATTGATGTAAGTTTAAGCGCTGTTGTTTCGGAATTAGTTAAAAACAATTTATTCGATGCTTTGGCTTCTGTTCAAAAGCATGATTTTACACTAACTTTACATGGAATAAATAAAAGCACCGGAGGTTCTGGTGATAAAGCGATAGTTTATCAAGTAAAGGGCGCACGCCTTGAGAGCGAAACATTTTCTAGTGCAATCGGAGATAACGAGACAGTGGATATTTCTTTTAGCTGTCAAGTTGGAGGAGCTAATGATACTGACAACGGAATATTTATGGATGGAAGTTATTCCAGATGGAATACACTAAACTAT
>WLWE01000633.1_pt1 | contig 29828 bp, 45 predicted proteins | sample 6718301 | NCBI WGS metagenome assembly WLWE01 (sample SAMN12718691, study PRJNA515312) | sponge metagenome | isolation source: marine sponge | host: Mycale hentscheli | place: New Zealand: South Island, Marlborough, Capsize Point | collected 2003-05-01 | reverse complement strand
TCCTGAACTGTCTATTGTTAATCTTGTTGTATCTTCTGTGTTAAATTTTAATGGTATTCCTGTATGTACTGCTGAAAGAACAACATTTGCACTATTTGCAAATAAATAACCTCTTTTTGCTCCTGCAGTTTCCATATTAAGTAAAGAACCAACTGAAGCACTTATTGAATTAATTGCTAAAGTTTTTCCAGTTGAACCTAAATTATAAGAATCAGGGTCATCAGTTCCTATTCCTACATTTCCTGAACTGTCTATACGCATACTTTCGTTGATATTAGTTCCTACCTTATATAAAAATCTTAAAGCACCCGAGCCAGTGAAGTTAATATCATAATAATTACCTAATGTACTGCTTGCTCCACTTTCAGCAAGACGTAATGTAGCATTAGTTGAAGCTCCTGCAGTTTCAGTATCTCTTATAGTTAATGTTGGGTCTGCTCCAACTATCTCTAAAAGAGTATCAGGAGAATCTGTTCCGATTCCTACGTTTCCTCCTTGCTGTAATACAGTAAGGGCAGGATAGTAAATATCATTATCTAAAGTTCCTAATTGTAATCTTCCACCTTGTCCTGTTACACTATAACCTCGTATAACACCTCCATAATTATCTGTACCAAGTGTTCCGTCTGTTAAATAAATATCTGTAGGAGCAGCATCAGTTTGAATATGTAATTTAGCATTAGGATTATCAGTTCCGATTCCTACGTTGTGTCCATATCTTTGTAATATTAAATTTGTAGTGCTTGAACCTCTATTAACTGACTGTATAAAACCAAAATTGTTAGTTTCATCTACACCAAAATTTAACATATTACCTGTAGAACCACCTGTAGATTTAATTATAAATTGACCAAAAGTATCTACTGTACTAAAATTAATATTTTCTACAACTTCTAATTTAGCATTAGGCGATGTCGTTCCGATTCCTACTCGACCAGAACTGTCTATAATTACTTTAGCTGAACCACCTGCAAATATTCTTACTCCTTGACCTGCTGATGTTCCTGCAATACCTGAAGAAAAATCAGATGCACCATTAAAGAAAATACCTTTATTTTGAGCAGTAAAAATATCATTTGCTGTTGATACTATTCCACTTGCAGCAGCTACTGTAAATTTATTTGTATTTACTGCAAAATCTCCTGTAACCGAAGCTCCTAGCGTTGTATTTAAAGAACCTGTAACTGTTAAAGCTGTTCCACTTTGAGCGACTATAGAATCTCCTATTGTTGTAGCCGTAGCAAAAACAGGTAAATGTCCTGGAGTTCCTTGACCATCTACTTGACTATGATCTAGTTTAGACCAACGGTTGTCTGCGTCTGCTATAACCCAGTCTCCAATAGACCAGTCTGTAATTCCGTTTAAGTTTGTTGTTCCTGCGTAGTTTACTACGTAATAATTTCCTTGAGGAATAAAAGGACTAGCGTCAATAGTATAAGCTTCTCCACTTAGCATAATATCTGCGTCTAGTGTTAATTGAGTATTACTATCAATAACCGTTACTAGAGCTGTAGTGCCGTCTACTTGGTTTATTACTTTATCTCCTATAGTTACAGTAGTGTTAAAATTTTGTCCTGTCTCTATAAGTTTAAAAGCTGTTTGTCCTGTTGTTGTTCCTGAGTCTACTTCTCCTCCTCCACTTGTTAAAGTAGGAGTGTTAGTTGCTGCATCCCAACTACCCTTAAATATTAATCCATTTGAAATAGAACTAACTTGAGATTGTAGTTTACCAAAGGCTTCTAAAATAGTATCTGAAGATTGTATATTTCCTGCAGCAGGAGTTGGCAGTCCTGTAAGTACTTTTCCTGTAACCGCAGAGTTTAATAAAGTAACCGCACCAGTAACATTCTGAGTACCGTCTACATTTGAAATAGTACCTGTAGCTTCACTAGATAAAATTAAGTCTCTTGCAGTTTCCCAGGCTGTAGCTGTGTCTGCGTTACCTGTTAGGTCTCCTGTAACATTTCCTTGTAGGTTTCTGTGTACTGTAGAAGGTAAGCTAAATGTAGCCTCTTGACCACTTACTGCAGTTATAACTTGGTTTGTAGTTCCTGATAAAGTAAATATCTGAGTGTTTAAATTTACGTCTCCAGTTCCTGTGTCTCCTGCTATATCTAAGTCTGAAGCTGCGTCTAGTACATCTACGTAAGCTGTAGTCGCTACTTTTGTACTGTTGTCTCCTGCAGTTTGTGTAATAGCAGTTGAATTGTCAGGAAGGTTAACACCTGTAGAATCTAAAGAAACTGTTAGAGATTGTCCTGAAGCTGTTGTAGTTATTTCGTTACTTGTTCCTTCTACAGAAAAAACTTGAGTATTTAAGTTAACAGCACTATTAGTAGTTCCGTCACTAAAGTCAAGATCACTAGCCGCATCTAAAGTGTCTACGTAAGCCGTTGTAGCTACCTTAGTTGAATTATCTCCTGCAGTCTGAGTAGTAGCTGTAGTAGCTGTATTAATCGTTCCGCTAAGGTCTCCTAAGAAAGTAGTACCTGTATAAGTTCCGCTAATAGTTACATCGTTAGGAAGTCCTATTTGTAATTGTTGACCACTTGCAGAAGTTTCAATTTCATTACTAGTCCCTACTATAGCAAAAACCTGAGAGTCTAAATCGACTGCTCCAGGATTAGTTCCGTCTGAAAAGTCTAAGTCTTGAGTAGTTACGTGTGTATCTACATAATCTTTTACTGCAGCCGAAGTAGCTAGGGAAGTGTCATTATCGTTATTAGATATGCCGTCTGCCTCATTAACAAGTTTATTGATAGTCACAGAAGTAGAGGTGCCTTTAAAATTAGCAAACTCTAATATTCCTGTAGACTTGAGGTCTCCGCCTGTGTTTAGAAATACACCTGAATTATTCCCTAACCCATCCGACAGTTCTTTTAATACCGCACTTAATACATCGTTGTCTGCAGTTTTAATTAAACTTTTATATGTTAAACTTATTTTATTTCCTGTTAATGTACTCATTTCTTTAATTTTTTTAGATAAACTATTAACTTTTTAAAGTTCTTGTTTTTAATGTTATATTCTTTTTTCATAAAACCCATCCTACCCAATTTGCTTCTGTGTCTGGATACATATCGTCATTACTATTCGAGTAGTACTCAGGAAACTTAGTTGAAGCGTTATAATTCATATAGTCTATAAATCTTCTAGTATAGAAATCCGCAAAGTCTCTATATTTTTGTACAAGAAAATCTATTTCATCTTTTGTCGGCAATTCTGCGTTTTCAGACCTGTGACGCATTGTTCCACCTTGTTTAGTAGCGTAGTTTCCAAACGGAAGAAAATCTACCATAGCAAACATTATTAACATAGGCTGTACGTACTCATTTACTAAATGATAATAATCAGGATTGTCAACTTGAGTTAAAGTTCCGTTAGTAATTAATAAAGAAATTTTGTTATACAATTCAGTACCTAGATAATTCTGAATGTGCATCTGCTGAGCTATCTTAATAAAAGGAAGAAGCTTGTCAGTGTCTACTGAACCGTCAATTATCGAGTTTCTTACTAGGTCTGTTCGTGATATAAATAATGCTGTAGCCATTTCTTTTTATTTTCTATAGTTAGGGTCTAAACTCCACCAGTCATTTTTTGGCTGTGCAACTTGAGCAACTTCAGGAACATTAGTTTCTATCTCTGCTTCTTTTTTGAGACTTGGGTCTAGTGCTGCAATTTTACGTCTAGCCTCTGCGACTGTTATTCTTTTATTGTTTTTCTTTAAATAAGTTCTACGTTCCCAGTAATGCTGACAATTTACTCCACCTTTATAAAGCCAAAGATTATAAGTGTTTGAACCTTTAGGAGCTAATTCTGAATTATCAGAACTTTCTTTATTTAAATCCTCCATACGGTAAACTTTTTTAGCAGCCCACATTTTACGACAAAATTCTCTTTGTGGATTATTACTGCCGTAGTATCTGTAACGTACTTTTATTATACTAGTGTCCTGAGAACTTTTTTTGTTTGGAGTACTAGTAGGAACTGAAGCAAGTTCTGTAGCAAAATTTAAAGACTGGTTTAATATTTCGTCATATTCATTTGCAGGTCTACTGTCTATAAGATCGTAACCTTTCATTTCTTCATCTTCTCCTTTATCTTGTAATTCTTCTAAAATAGCCTTAGTTAAATTTTCTGTAATATTTAAAGGAACACAGTTTGGAACTTCTTTACCGTCTTTTACTTTAGTTCCTATTTGTTCGTAACCGTCCCAACAAGGAGCTTTAAGATCAGTATGTGTTTGACAAGGCATATACCAAGTCTTACCGTCTTCTTCGTGTTCGTGATAGCCCATACATCCTAACTCATTAGCCTTAGCTTCAGCTTCTTCAATAGTTTCGTAAACTTCTTTTCCGTCTATTTTTTTAAAACTAAACTTCTGTCCTGTCTCCTCTTCTATTTGTTCTTGGTTAGTAGCATTAGTAAGATCGTTAAATTCTAACGGCTGTAGTGTTTTAAAGTATAAATTAAGAACTATGTCGTTGTAAGCTAGTATTTCATCAAAAGCGTTTAGTAAAAGCTGTTGAAAAGGTCTTATAACTGTGTTGTCCATTAATGTAGAAGCAGTAACTATTTCGTCAGCATTATTTCCAAACCCTGTCATATCTTTAATACCAAATAATATAGGACTAGTAACCCTGTGAGCTACCATAATTTTTTTCATAGACTCAGTAGATAAAAACTCGTATTGCTGAGGAGCGTCACTTAACTGAACTGTCTCCATAGTTGCTGCAGAATCTGCAGAGTCATTAAAAGCTAATATAAATCTTCCTGCATTACTAGTACCCTGGTATTTTGCAGCTATCTTTTGTTCTATGATATTTCTCTCTTCTTCTGTAGGAGTTCCGTTATTAAAGTTTAAAAGCATTGAAGGAGCTAATCCGTTCATTATGTTGTTTAAATGATAGTTAGCTATTTCTTCTTCTAGTTCACAGTATTGTATTCCACCCTGATAATCTACAGGACTATAATATTTAAATCCTGCTCTATAAGGTTTTATGTATAATACTTCTATTTCTTGTTTAGAACTACCAAAAACAGGCAGTCTTTCTAAGTAGTCTCCTTGTTTATATTCTGACCAGTCATAAAAATAATAATATGCAGGAATTTCTCCTTCATCGTTACATTTTTCTGCTCTTAAAGTTTCTACAGGTATGTGTTCAACTTGAGCTACCATACTTCTATCCTGACTGTAAATTACTTGCATTGCACATTGACCCATTAGTTTTAAATCACTAGCTAGTTTTTGCTGCATTTCTTCTGTAAGCAAAGATTTCATTTGTGCGTACTCTTCTGGTTTTTTATTAGAGTCTGTAGCGTCTAAGAATTTTCCTACTATCATAGCAGACATTCCGTTTATAATAGCGTTGTTTGTCGCAGAACCGTTATAACGATCTATAAGAAATTGAAAATAATCATTGTCAGCTCCATAACCTATCCAGTCTTGGTTACTGACTTCTTTTATTTCAGGAGTTGTATAAGTGCTTAATTGTAAAAATTTATAGTCCATTTTTAATATATTATATAATCGTTATTTCCAGAAGTGTTAATTGTATATTGTCCTAAATTCATATCATAATAATTATTAGTAGCCTGATCTATAGTTTGGTCTGTACAGAAAATTTTATCTCTGAATATTACAGTCCCACTGACATTAGAAATTTTAATATCATAAAACCTGCTTTCTACTAAGTTTAAATTCATTGTAATATACATCAAATCATTAGTTATAACAATTCCTGCTGTGTCTTCCCAGTCATAGTTAGCTAAATTCCAGTCAAACGTATTAGTGTTCCAAAATTGACCTGTAGTTAAAACACAAATTTCTTCATTAGTACTTTCGTCTCTAATACATATTGTAGCATCCGTTACATATTCTCTAGGAATTATCTCAAAAGTTTGCTCGGATGTTGAAGTAGTTAAAACTATCATTTCTTGCTTTATAGTATAACGTACTTTTTATTTATTTTGCATTCCAAATATGTTTGTAAAAAAATAGGGGAATTTCTCCCCCTATAATCTCATTAAACACACTAAAATTTATTACGATGGGTCAATAGCAGCACCGATAGTAATTGCACTAATAACAGCAGACGCACAGAAAAACGCAGGTAGTTGCTCTTGAGCAGTTAGCGTTAAATTAAATCCTGTAAAATCTCCAAGGGCAGTTCCAGTTCCGATAGTACCTGCAGAAGTATCCGCTCCATTGTAAGCACCAACTAGAAAATAATTTCCGTTAAAGTCCTGTACAAAACAGTGAGGATTTCCTTTAGCTACATCTTGTAATTCAGCTTGAGTTTCTTTGTCCAGTTTTTGTAATTGTACTGTAACATTTTGGTCATAATAAATAGTTCCATTTTCTGCAGAAGCAGTAATAGTTTGTTCTAGTCCAGAAGAACCAGGCTTAACTAAATATTCATAACCTGAAGGAGTTGACCCAATAGCAGTAACCTCAGCTCCTGTTATTGAAAGTGCTCCTAATAATCCATAGTCTACTAATATGATAGATTTTATTCCTCCTACTCCTTTAGTACAAGGAAGGTTTCTACCTGTAGATAATATTGAACAGCTCATATATTTATATTTTTTATAAAAAAAAGGGTAAGTAGGTTGTCCCCACCTACCCTAAATTTTGGTTAATTTAATTTATTAAGAATAAACTACAACGTCAGAAGAGATACCATAGTTTACAGAACCAGAGAATCTTGCGATAACTCTTGCGTTTTGTGAACCGTCTAGGTCTCCCATATCTAGAAGTTTAACTTCATTCATATTTGAAACTAAAGAAGTTCCAAAGAATATATTTGATCTTTCTGCAGCAAACATACTGTTGTTAGCCATACCTGGAGCAACGAATACTTTTACTCCGTCAAAAGATAAAGAACCATTATTCCACCACTGCGTACCCATATTGTTTACACCGTTAGCTCCTAATCCATTAGCTCCGAATCCTCCTAATTGTCTTACGTAAGCTCTAGCTACGTTTTGAGACACATATAAGTATAAGTCTTCCTTTCCGTATAAAGCAGAAGGAATTTCATCTACAACTTTACCCATTTCAGCAATTACGTTAGCAGCATCAACACCACCTGCAACTGCAGCAATTTTTTGAGCAGCAGGAATAGTAGCATCAGCAGCAGCTAAAGTTACTAGACCGTCATATTCTCCTGCATTAGCATTAACACCAGACCAGATAGTTTGTTCTGTTTTTTGAGCAATTTCTGCAGCAACGTGAGCTAAGATAAAGTCAGCAAACGAAGGAGGTAGGTTTTTGAACCCACTGAATCCCATACTTTGAGCTTCCCAGTCAGATAAAAAGTCTTGCTTACATAATTGTAAGTTAACTTGTAGGTTAGTAGGCTCAAGTAATCTTTCTGTTAAATCTATTGTAGACGTTGGAGAAAAATCACAAGAAGCGTCAACTACTAAATTGTTAGTAGATACTTTCTTAATTACTTCTTTGTAGTTAATATTTGGTTTTACAGTGATACCACCATCTTCAATAGTACTCGCCGATAGAAGACTTGCCGCAATATATTGATTTGCGAACTCTCCTGCATACGTAGTAGTAATGTTAGTAGTAGTAGCTAAATTTACATTTCTTTTCATTTTATTTATTTTTTATATTATTTAATTTAGACAGAACTCTATCCATTGTTGTTTGAGGTCTGTTTTGTCCATACGTAAACCCTTCGTTTTGTTGTTTAGAGGGTGCGTGAGCTAAAGGTTTTCTAGCAGGAGTCTTAGACATTTTTTCTTTTACTTTGTCTACTTCGCCATATTTCTTTTTAAGCTCTTCAATTTCTTCTTTTACTTCTTCGATAATTGGGCTAACAACTTCTACAACTGCAGCTACAATATCTCCGATTTCGTCAATTACTTCTTCAGGAGCTTCAACGATAATTTCTTCTTCTTCTAAGTCTTCTTTAACATCTTCTTTTTCGTCTTTAATACCATCTTTGTAACCTTCTTCTTCAGCTTCGTCTATTGACTCTAGTCTTAGTTCGTCAATTAAGCCTTCTTCTTTTACTATTAACATTCTACCGTCATCTATCATATACTCTCCTTCTGGTAAAGGAACTCTTGAGTCTTCAGTGACAATAAAAACGCTTTCTCCCTTATCGTAGCTATCGGCAAATATTCTAGTACCGTTGTCCAGGATAAGTTCTTCTAGTTCAACTTGCACTCCTAAGAGTGTGTTGATCTTTTTTAACATTTCACTTGCTTTCATTATTTATTATTTAATTATTAATGTTTATTATTAATTCCAGAAATTAGGCATTCCTGTATAGTCAGTAACTTCTCTATATTTAGACTTTGCTTCGTCTGATAAACTTTGAGCATCATCTACTCTTTGTTTTAAATTGTCATAATCGTAGTAAACTTCACTAGGAGGGATACCTAACTCATTTGCAGCAATTTCTAATTTATTTAAACTTGCTTTTAATATTTCTGCAGACTCTTCTAAATATCTTACACTACCATTTACTACATAGTTATCTAAATCATATTTCATTCTAAAGTCATCGTAAGCGTCTATTACTTCATCTCCATACTCGTAAGCTAAGTAACTAGCGTCTGACTCTGCTGATTCAAAACTATCTACTTCACTTTCTATGTCGTCTACTAAGGATAAGTCTATTTTTCTTTTTGTGCTTAATACTGCGAAAACTTTGTTGTCTTCTGAGTATAATTTGTTAAGTATGTTTTTTAATGCTTTCATATTTATAAACCTAAATTTTCTAGTTCTCTTTTTTGTTCATCAAATCGACCTTCAATATATTCTAAATAATCTAATTGGTCTAGATGTTCCTGATAATCTGGATATACGTCTTCAACAGAAATACCTAGTTCATCTGCTTTTTGTTTTATTTGTAATAACACCTCTTTATCTCCTGCAACGTCAGCACTATCTATAAAACTTTCTGAGTTTTGAAAATAAATAGTTCTTAGATCACTTCTTAATTGATAAAACTCTTCAAACTTTTCGTCAAACCACTCTTCAGTTACATAAGACATTCTACTAACTTCTTCTTGTAAATATTGAAACTCATAGTTAATATCGTCTACTAGTGAAAGGTCTACTTTTTTAGAAAGCTCAGTTTTGTTTTTATGAAGTTTATCTAAAATAACTTGGTTAAATCTAATTGCCATATTTTTCCTTTATATATCCGCAGATTTTAGGAGCTGCTTCTTCTCCGTATCTTTTAGTTTGATCTGCTATACATTCGTCCCAAGGATATTTATCTAGTTCTACTTCAGACTTTTCAATTTCTGTTAATATTAGACGAAAGTTTAAATTGTCTTTAAATAGCTTACTATTAATCCTGTTTATAGCATTCATATAGTTATAACGAAAAGTTTATTTTTTTTGCATTTTACCCAGTAATTCTACCGATACCCTGAGCCCATAGAGAACCGTCACAGCATTCCCTGGAATAAGTATTCTGATCTTTACAGTAACACGCTCTTGAACTATTACTAGGACTAGATGGGTTCCACCTAGCAGCATAGGGTTGAGCTTGTCCTCTTCTGTTTGATTTGTTTATTTTTTTTCTTACAGGCATATTAGTTTTTTATAGAGTCTATTATCATTTTTTTAATTCTTAATAACTTAACTCCTGCCTTAATTTCTGACTTTAAATTGTCTTTAATTTTTTCTTTAGGTCTTTCCTCTTTGTCTAAGAAGAATCCTTCAATACTAAAACCTTTAACAGAACCGTTTTTTACAAAGTCATTCCATATCTCATCGTTATTTACTTTTACAGCACCCATCCACGTACCTACTGGGACATCCATATTATATAAAGCAGTTTTATCTTTTTGTTGGTCTTCTACTATCCAGGACTCTACAAGAGTTAATCCTTCTATGTCAAATTTGTGTTCTAGTGTAGCGTTGTTTTGTTTTCCTTTTTGCAGAAATAACTCACTAGCTTTTTTTACTGTGTCTTTAGAAAAATATATATAATACTCTTCTTTACCATCTTTTCTGTAAATAGTCTTATTAGGTATTAATAATGCACCCATAAGAATTTTTTTCTCATCGTCTATCGACTTTAGTTTTACTTCTTTTTGGTCGTTTAATGCTACAAAGTTTTCTTCTATAGCAGGACTTTCTACGATACTGATTGCGTCAATACCTGCGTACTCGTCGTCTTCGTCTATTATTAATTCAACTATTTTCATATTAGTATAACGTGTTAATTATTAATTTTGTTTTTATCCTATCGTTGCTCCTTGTACAATATTTCTATCTAGACTCTGAGCAGTTGTTACTTCGTTACTTACAACGTATGCTTTTATAGGCTCTTGAGTTTGTCCTGTAATAGCTTCTGCTAATTGACTAGTGTCGCTTTGACCTACAATATTAAAAGCAGGTGCACTAGCTACTGGAGCTTGTATTGCAGGAGACCCTCCTTTGTCTTTTCCTCCTGCTGTAGTTGCTACAGATTTAGAAGAACTCACAGCAGATTTAATAGCCATAATAATTCCTGCAGCTTGTCCTGCGTATGCAAGTAATGGTAAAATGTTTTGTGGAAAACCGATCTTAGCAGTTTCAGCAGTACCTGCAGCTATTGCTGTTCCTGACTTTGCTGCATCTAAATTAGCTTCCGCTACAGTTATACTAGCTTTGTTTTGTAACGCTCCTATATCAATTAAAAACTCTTGTAGGGCTATAGCTTGTTTAGCTACTAATAGAGCTTTACTTAATTTAGACTCTTCTCCTCCTAGTTGTATTAAGTTGTCAAGAGTGTCAGCTTTAAATTTTCTTTTCTTTTCTTCTAGGTCAAGTTCTGCGTCTAGTATAGCTTGAGCATTTTTTATTTTTTCTTCTTGTTCTTCTTTAAACTTATCTATATCTTTTTGTCTTTCTGCTTCGTCCTCTTCATTAAATACAGCTTGTTGTTCTGCTAGAGCTATTCTTTTTTGTTCCTCTAAGGCAAGTAAAGTTTCTTGTTCTACATTTCCTGCTAGAGTAGCTTTAAGAATTAATTGTTCGTAATATGAATCTAAATCTGATAGTTCTTTTGCTCTTAACTCTTCCTTACTAGTTAACAGAGCTTTGTCTATTTCTTCTTGAAGTTTTATATCGTCTTTTGCAGCTTGTTCTTTTTGTTTTAATAATTCGTCTGTAATTTTCTTTTCATCGTCTAGTTCTTTTTTTCTTCTCTTCTCAGCATTAACATCTAAAGCAGTTAGAGACGTTTCTATTTTTATACGCTCATCTTTTAGTTTATTAATTTTATCTTCTAACTCTATTTGCTCTTCAGTACTTGAAGCTTTTTTTTCTGCAGTAATTAAGGCTAGATTTTCCTGATAGTTATAACCTTTTCTAATATCAAAAGAAGCTTTTAGTTTGTCGAAAAAAGTTAATTCATTTTTCTGAGCTATCTCTTTATCTAGAAGTAGTTGTTGTTCTTCTATTTGAGATTGTACTAACTCTTGCTGAATTAATAAAGTCTTTCTTAGAGTTAATAGAGTTTCGTCTGTAGACTCTCCTTTTAATTCTTGTAATCTTATTTGACTGTTTAGTAAGTTAACTTCGTCATTTAATAATTTTTTTGTTCTCTCTAATTCTTCTTGTTGTCTTTCAAGTTCTGCTGTAGCTCCAGAAATAAATCCTGTTATTTCATCCCAGTATGTAGCTATAGTTCCTAAGGCTACTACTATAAGTCCAATACCTGTAGCTGCTATTGCTACCCTTAAACCTTTAAATGTTTTAGATAATCCTTTAACAGTAGATATACCTTGAGTAATACCTTTTTGGAAATCCTGGAATTTAGTTATAGCTCCACCTGTAGCTTTATCTAGAAGTCTTACAGCATCTCTATTTTTTGCTGCAGTTTTGTTAAAGTTTTCTAGTGCGTTTTGTACACCTTGTATAGCAGCTTCTGCTTCCTTACCGCCTTCTACTCTTATTTTTTGGACTGAATCTGCCATTTTAATTCTTTTTTAAGTTTGTTTTTAGTTTCTTTAAAGTTTGTAGGAAGTTTTTTTGCTCCCTGTGCAAACCTGATATTTTCGGTTTCTCCGTTTGCGTATTTTAATAATTCTATTATATTTTTAATCATAATTTTATTTTAAGAACCACTACATTGTTTAGGCCACTCTCCTGTACCATTTTCAAACTCAGATTGCCACCAACCCTCTAACAATAATGATGGAGCAGTTGGGGTATAATTTATTTTATTCCAATAATCATATTTGCTTCCTGTTCCTCCATAACCATATCTACCTGTAGGTGCAAAAATTGTTAACTCTTTATTTGCATATAATTTGCCAATAGTTTGAGTTCCGTTTTGAGAGCCAAATGTTATACTTGCAGAAGTTGAATAAACTGTAACTAGTGTTCTACTTGAATTTGTTGGACAAGGCGTTCCTGTTAAGCTATAATATAAACTTAGAGTAAAACTATCTGCTTCTAATTCGTTTATAATTTCTAAACTGCTTTTACCTGTTGATAGATTAGTTTGTAAAGTGTTTAAAGTATAATCCTGATTATTAATAGTAACCTTATCGTTCATATTAAGGTTTTTAATAATATTTAAAGGTAAATTTGCTTCTATATTTATTAATCTTCTTTTGCCATTAAAAATATCTTGTATATAATTAAAATAGTTTTTTTGAAATAAGGTGTCAGTAAAATCATTGTCAGGAGGATTAGACTGTGCTCCGTATTCATTAGACTCAGGAAAGAAATTAATATTTATTTTACTTGTAGTCGAGTTAATACTCAGACTATTACTTGGTATGTTATAATTACTTAAAGTGCTTATAGAAGCTGAACTTCCTTCTAAATCATTTAAAAAACTTATATCAGTGTCGCTACTTGCTATTTGTCTTATTGGATAAAATAAAAGAGGAGAACCTATGTAAGCATCCTGATTATCATCTGCAAAATAGCCATATTGTATAGTAGTTATATTTGATGGAAAAGATACAAGAGCTGATTGATCAATTAATCTTTCAAACATCACGTGCTCAAATGGTAAAATAACTTTATATGTAGGGTTTGGAGCTGTAAAATTATTTCCAATATTATTATTTCCTATAAATTGTTCTGCACCCCATTTTTTACCTATTAACTGTTCGTACTGTAAAGCAAGTAATGTTCCTGTTCCTTTATAACTAAAATCAATTTCTTTATATGGCAAAGCTACGTTGATTTGGCTTTTATTAGTATCTACATATTGACTTATATCGTAAGTTGTTCCGTCTGCATAAAACTCTGATAATCTTTGAATTTTTATTTTATCATAATCAGGGTCTTGAGCGTTACTAACATAATAAGCAGTAAGGTTAAACATTTTAAATATACCTGTTAAGAAATCTATAATTTTAATCTCTGGTATTTGTTGTTGTATTATAAATTCAAATGTAGCAGATGCAGGAAATCCTCCTGTTGGGGCTAAAATATATTGATTAGTCCAAGGTGTACCGTTAAAAATACCTGCAAGGTTCCAAGTAATACTTGAAAATGTTATTAGTGAAGTTACTTGTATAGTAACAGTGTAACTTCCTTCATCCATTGTATTTGGAAAATCTGTTCTATCAAATGTAGAGTTTCCAGATTGATTAGTAAAAGTAGCCCAAACAATACCATTACGATTAATAATAACATTATAAGGAGCAGGGTTAGAGCCGCTTACAGATAAAACTAATTCAGTTTGAATAGTAGGCAAAGATGTGTTTGGACAGGCTGTTCCACCGTAAGGATTACAAGAGTTAAAAACATTTAACGCTGATGTTCCTAACATTATTGTCTTGTCAGGGTCAGAAATATCAGTTAAAGGAAAACCTGTAACCTCAGTTGGAAAAGTTGTTATTTCTGCTGCAGGTTGTACATCGCCTTTTTTTCGATGAAGCCATAAATAAAGATTATAAAACTCTGCATTATTATCATTAAAAAAATCATCAGTAAAATCAATATTATAATCGGTCTGTATTGCTTCTATAATTTTACTAACTCTTATAGCATATTTTAAGTCTTTCCAATAAACACCGTGTCTATTTCCACCACCAACTGCTAAATTTCCGTCATTAAAGGTATTTGAATTTGAGTTGTAATATAATCTTGAAAAATTTAAATCTCCTCTTTTTTCTCCAGAAGTTATTAAAGGACATATTATATCTCCTGAGTTTTGCAATTTAGACTTTACCGTTGCTGCATCATAATCTAAAGTTAAAGATGACAAAGAAGATAATGCTGACAGTTTATCATCTCTTAATACATCTGTTAAGTTTACAGTCTTTCCAAAGAATGTTATTTTGTACGCATATATTTTGTTGTTAGTTAATTCAGTTCCATTTAGTTTAATAAATCCTCTTTGAAAAGTAATATTGTTTAATTCTATTAATGCTTCTACTTTATCTCTTGCATCAAAACCATCTACAATATCATAATTATAATAATGCTGAAAAACTATATTGTTAGTTTTAGAAGCAGGTACTGTAAATGTTTGTGTAAATTCTGTAAATATTTTTGCAGGGTCTTTTATGTTTTGTATAGATTGATTAAAAGAAACTTCTTCGTCTTTAAATAAGTCAATTCTTTGACCTCCTATATATAATTGTAGTTTTTGCATTATCTAACATTGTTTATATAATCAAACGACATATCAAAATCAAAAGTATAATCTATTAGTTTATTATTTACTACAGTCTTTTTAACTATGTTGTTTTTCTTTACATTAACTGGGACTACTTCAATTTGATCTGTTCTGTCGTATTCTTTAAATCTAGTAATCCAAACTTGTTCTGAAAGTAATAATTGATTAAACCACTCATTAGCCCACTCAGGATAGTAACCAGAACTTAAAGTTAAACTTTCATTAGCTATAGTATTAAAAACTTGTTTAGTGTGTTGGTTTACACTATAAGTTCCATTTGAACTAATTATATTTCTTTTAAATTGCTCTTGTTTTTTTGACTTAGTATTAACGGATTTTAAGAAAAACCAAATATCCTGTAACGCTCCGAACTTGTTTACAAAAGTAACTTTGTGACCGTTTCCATATTTAGTACAGTCTATTCTATGTATATTAACTTGAACACCCATTGTAGTTCCTTGTATTGCTACATCTGTTGAACTATATGAGTAATATTCCATTGTGCCATCTATTTTTATGCCTGGAACATAACCTGATTCTCCTACAGGAACATATATATCTCCTTGAGAAGATGGATAAGGTTTTCTTGTAAATAATGTATCTGGAACACTACCAAAAGGTACATTAGGATTTGAGCCTTCCATAAAAGTTCCGTAAGCATCATAACCTATGTCATTAAAAGTTGAGCCGTTTACGAGTCCATCTGTTGAATTATATGCAGTTACTTGTGTTTGTATAGTTAATGTTTGTGCAGTATATGTTCCGTTGTAAGTTATATCTAAATAATCTCTACAAAGTTCAGCTATTTCAAAAACTACTGTTGTATTTGGGGCACTTTCTTTTCTTAAAGTATATCTTAATACTCCTCCTATTGTTATAGTGCATAATGAATAAACTGAGTTTGCCCCTGCAGTTATTGATTTATATTGTGGACTTCTTAAAGCTATTGATGCCATTATGTTATAGTTATAATTAATTCGTTACTGCTTTCTATTTTTTCAAAAGCTAATTTTATATCTCTTCCTAGTGCATCTTCTAAGTCTGTCTCTAGGTCTCGTGTGTATTGTTCAAAAGGAGCTGTGAAGAAATTACTTGCTCTTATTCCTGTTAGATATATACTTCTAGAAATTAAAAATACAATACTCTTTCTTGGTAAAAATCTTCCTGTCTCTGGGTCTCTTATATTGTCTAAGTTTTTTGTTATAACCCATTTGTCTATAGCTCCTCTTAGACCTCCTTTTTTTCCAGAACCACTACCAAACTTATATGGACTCATAGGTGCTTTGTTATATCTGTTTAAAGAGTTTGGAGGCATCTTTGATGGTGCTGCTCCCTGGACTCCTAGATCGTAGAACTTAGCATAATCAGTAGCTACAAAATCTACTTCTATACTATCGTCTGTGTCAGAAATATTATAATCTAAACTATTATATAAATCTCCGTTTGAATTATCTGACTTAGCTAAATTGTTTTTTGCTGCAGAGATTACATTTATAGCAAACGCATCCATTATTTTATTTACTTCTGCTAACATATATAAATATCATTTTCTACAGTTATGTTTACATTCATAGCCCACCCTACTAATTCATTTCCGAATCTATCATAGAAAGGCTCGAAAGTTACATCGGTACTTACTTGGTACATATCGTTAAATAATTGTCCTGATCTCATTTGTTCTACAAGTTTATTGCCTACTCCTAGCTGAGTATTTAGAATGTCCATTTCATCTGTATTGCCAGTATACTGATCTACTACTACAGCTTTGTTTATATCTATAATATCCATTAAAAGTATTGTCATATTATAAGTCATTACTTGTCCGCTCTGAACTACGTTATTCATAATAATATGAGACAAAGGAAAAATAGTTTGCTTTCTTAAATCTACTTGAGTTATGTCTCCAAACGTAACAGTCTTAACAAAAGGGCTAAGTAGTAATTGCTCCTCTAGTTTATTCATTATTAGATAGTAACTTCTTATACCTCTTTTATTACTCATTTCTTTTTTATTTTAGATACTTGTATCGTATTCTTTTCTTTTATATACATTAACGCACTTAAACATTTATGGAAATTAACCTTAGTAACTTTGTCTAACTTTGTTACATCTTCTTTTGCGAGTCTCCAGAGAGAGTGATACCATCCATACTTAGCATTGAAGTTAGCTTCTCTTGAGAGGTCAGGTTCTCCTGATTCTTCAAAGAGCTCTTCATAACTTTGATTAAGTCCCTTTCTAAATTCCAAAAAAAAAGCATACAACCCATTACTAAATTAAGAGGCATCTGCTTCATTATTTCCCAATACGTGTCCCCTTTATACTCTTCTATTTCGTAACTACCTTTAAAGTTTTGTAATACAGGTCTATATAAAACAGCCATAGCTTTGTGCATATCGTTCCAGTCTGTTATATAAGTGTCTACATCTACATACTCTCCAAAAGTCATATCGTCTAGCTGTGGAATAAAACCAAACTCTAAGTTCTCAAATTTCCATCTGCTTATTAGCTGAGGCTTTTCGTCTAGTGCTTTATTGATCTGGTCGCATATACTAAACACGTCACTCATTCTTAGCTTTAAAGAATTGTCTTTAGGTAGTCCGCAGAATATTTCTAGCATTTTTATTGCTATCGTTTCTTCTGTTAGTTTTTCATCTGTACATTGTTCCAGGAACATTTGATATTGCTCTAAAGTAATATCCTGCATTCTGTTAGGTACGTTGACTTTTATTTCCATATAGTTATATAACGTAATAATTAATTTTTTTAATAAAAAAAAGGGCAGCCTTTCGACCACCCTAATTTAAACAACTTAGCTAACTTACCAAAATATTGGATTTACAGTGAACTTTTAACCTGCAATTATAAAATACAAAACACATATAACAAAACTTATTAACGCAAGTTTCAGAACTCGAAAAGTTGTTTTTTCTCTTTTTGGGCTTCTACCCTGATTACTTCTATACTGTCTCATTACTCTTATTTTATTATGATGAAACCACTCTTTGTTAGTCATTCCTACAGAAATAAAGTATTAAAAACATTATACAAAACTTTAAATACTGTCATTATTGCAACTGTGCAAAATGCTGCAGAAAATAAAATAGTACTAAACTGTACTACTAGACCTGCGTAAAATCTTAAAAAATTATCTAATTTCTCTTTGCTCATATTTATATGTTTATAGTTTCTTTGTTAATAATATTATTCTCTAAGTCCAGGATAGTATAGCCTTGAGCTACTAGAAGTTTAATTGCTCTTTTTTGTTCTTTGACTCTTTCTTGAATCCTGTAGGTTTCAAATATTTCGTTTGATATTGGCATAATTATTTATTTAAGGTTAATGGGACGCTTCATGCGTCCCCTTTATTAATGTATCTACCTTGTACTCTCCAGAATCCTTTACCAGATTTATATTCTTTTGAACCAGGCTTTGCACCGTAGACATCCATTACTTTAAAGTCTGGATTAGTAATTAAATTTGCTAGATCATCTAGCGTAGTAGCGTAGTAATACATATTATTTCTTTTGTGTTAATTCAGGAAGACCCCATTGATTATATGACACAAAAAAACAAAAGTCAAAACCGCAGTACTCACATATAAAATTATCTGGATGGTTTTCTTTTTTACAATTATCACACTTAATAGGTTTCATTACTAAATTTAAAATTAAAGAGATTTTGATTTGTCTGTGAGTAGGTGCTCTCTGTTTACACCATTTTACTATTTAAGGATAATTCCTTTGCTGCCTCGTTAGGTTTTGCTTTGACCTTTTACTTGCTAGACCACTCTGTGTATTAAGAGTTTTACTTTAACAACATTATAAAGTTACAAAAAGTTATTGACATATACAAGTCTATTTCCAGAACTCTACTTGACCGCATTTAGAACAGTAGAAATAAAAACCATTTTGTAATGAGCCTGTAGGTATCATTGGTCTTTTACAGCAAGTCTTACCTGATTGCGTATTTTCCATAATTAGGTCTAGCTAGTTTATTATAAATTCCGTAACGGAGACTGTCGCAAAAATGATTAAATTTATCTTCAGGTTGATTAAGTATATTTCCGTTCTTGTCCTCTTTCCATTTATAGTTACGAAACTCTTTTATAGCATTCTGGCTTTTAGTTGTTACGTGTATAGTGTATCTCTTTAACATATCAATTCCAATATTAATAGAGTCTCTTCCTTTTGTACTAGGTTTTATATTCCATCCGTATCTATACAATTCGTCAATAGTTTTCGGTTCTGCTGAGTCAGCAAATATTTCATCACGTCTGCTTATACCTAAGCTTAGTAATTCATTATGTATATCTCTATTTGTCATTCCTGTACGATATAACAGCTCTTCTGCATAAAGGTTAGTATCGTGTAGGTAAATTTTTGAGATGCAAGTAGGATCATTTGTATAGCCAAAATCCATACCATAGGAAACGAACTTAGCATTGTCTGGTATTTTTTCTATTTCTCTAAATTGGAATATAGTAGCTTTACTTTGTCCGATCTCTCCTAGTCCGTATATCCTCCAATAGTTTTCGTCTGTGTGCTGCAGTCTTTCTATTTCTTTTACTATCGAATCCTCTAAGAACTTATTGTCTTTATAAGTAGTTTTATAAAAGTCTGCATCTTCTCTTGTTTTTACTTTGTCATATATCCAGTGAAATTCGTCTGAAGGATTATAGTCTAGTATTACTCTACCAACAGTTCTAAAGACAAGTTGATTCCAGTCTTCCCAGGTGCACTCGTTTGCTTCGTTAATAAAAAGTATATCTCTTTTACGACCTCTTACTTTTTGTGGAGAATCTAAGGAAATAAACTCTACTAAGTTTCCGTTTATCTTGTATTCGTGACTTGTCTTATTATGATCTTCTTCGCTATAGAGTTCGTTGTTCTTTAGTATCTCAAAGAAATCTCTCATAGCTGAGGTTCTTAATGCAGGAAAAGTTTTTCTACATATTGATACTACTTTGTTTTTATTTCTTAAACAATAACCAAATATAATCCAGATTAAAATATTATATGTTTTACCGCTTCTAGAACCGCCTTGTTCTATTATTATTTTCTTTAGGCTTTTTTCTAAATGAGACCAAACTATATTGGTTTTCAAGTCTCTCACTCTACTACTTCAATTCTAAATTCTTTATTATCTCCAGTATCTATTTCCTGACGTGGAACATACCCTCTAGACTTACCTATAGTTTTTAGGTAGAATATTATAGAAGTTTCTTTTTCGCTTTTAATACAGTCAAACAATTTAGTCTCTACAAAATCTATAGCAGAGTTTCTTATATCCTGGACTTTTGTTTTGTAGTCTTCGTCTTCTTCTAACCATCTATAATGTGTTTGTCTACTAATTCCTACGCTTTGACAGGCTGTTGTTACTATGCCGTAGAACTCCTCTAGAGCTTTAAGCATTTTATCTTTACTTTCTGTTTTCATTATATCTTTTTTATACTGTCACATTTGTAACATTACTCTACTAATATAACGGAAAATATTTAACTTTTAAACTGTACGAAGAAAGCTATCTTTTTTTTGGAGTTCTTCTTCAGTCAAAGCATCTAGTATGTCTACGACTTGTTCTATTGATTCTATATTTTTTAGGCTTTTAATTTTATCCATAATACTTAATAAGTCTTTAGGAGAAACTGTAGTTTGCTCTATTAGTCTTTGCCAGGTTTTAAATTCAGGTCTTCTGTTTTTTATTTCTTCAAAGAGGTTTACTCTATAAAGTACTGTAGTATGGTTTGCTTTTTTACCGTGACTCTTATAGTACTTGGCTATTTCTAAAAAGGTTTTGTTCTTTACTTCTCTCATTATGTAATCAAAGAAGGCTCTAGCGTCTACGTGTTTTTGTGTTCTTCGGTTCTCGAATATATTTATTTCAGTTAGACTTATAACTAGGTTTGCTATTCTATCGTATTCTTTCATATTAAATTTAAAGTGTTCCTTTTATTATATATTGGTCTATGTCAAAATCTGACTCTATAAACTCTTTGTATATTTCGATACCTGCGTGTACTGAAGCTTCTCCTTTTAAGTAGAAATTCTCTGAGCAGTCCCAAACTCCTACGTCTAGATTTTTTTTGTCTATACATAAAAACTTAAAGTCCTTGTAATCTACATTAAAAAGCTTACAGTATATATATACTTGGTTGAAATATTTATAAGCATCTGCAGACTTATAAAAATTCTTTACATCTATAGTTGTTTTTAAATCTACTATGCCTCCTTTGTTTTTCAATACATCTGCTTTGCCTCTAAAAGGGTAGCCGTTAATAGTGTCTATCATTGGAACCTCAAACTGTGAATCCTGGATTAAACTAAGTGCTGTCTCATTTCTAAGTAGTGCGTCACATAATCTTTCAGCATCGTTTTTCTCCTTCATAGTAAATACCTGATCGTGAAACTTTTTAGCTTCTTTAAACTTATTAGTGTTCTTACTTTGGACATCTACAAAAACAATATCGTTTAGCTTTTCAGGCTCTAAGATCATAGTGTGAAATAAATGTCCGTCTCTTAAAGGTTGGGTTTCTTTTTGTCCGTACTTATTTATATACAAATATGTTTTGGCACTATCTAGAAGAAGTTTTATAGAACTACTAGATAAAGCATTTTTACCTAAGTACCCATAGTAGTAATCGTCTGAATACATATTGTCTATTACTTCTTGTCTGTCTTCTACTTTGCCGTCTAGAAGTTTAATTGAATTTGTCATAGGCTTTGTTCTTGTTTTTTAGAAGTTTTATTATTATTTCCTTTTCAGATATTATTTGACATAACTTTTCTGAAGTATCTTTTTCTTTTAAGTATGCAGCTCTTAAACATTCTATTTCTGCTTTATACATTAGTACTAGATTTTCTTTAGCTGTCATAGGTTTATAAGTTGTTTAAGTTTAGATATTTCTTTTTCTAGTTTATCTACTTTACTGTCTGCTTTACGTGCTCTTTCTACTGCTCGTAACTTGTCGCTTCTATACTCCTCTACAATTTTATTATGTATAAATCTATCTCTTTGCAAAGTATTAGTATAAAAAATAGTTTCCAGAAAAGACTTTATAAATTCCTGGAGCTCTAAATTAGAACTATCTTTTTTCCATTTATTTAATAATTCTAAACAAATAGAAGTGTGAGAATTATATTCTATGTCTTTAAGGACTTCGGTTTTATCGTGGTTCACTATGTTTAATTTTCTCTTTTATAAAAGTAAGAAAAATATTAAAACTATCCTAATCGTTCCAGTTAATCCTAGAAGCTAGACTTTCTTTTAGAAGATATACTTCTTTTAATTCTTTCTTGTTACTCCATAGCGTAGTACTAGGACAGTATCTTTTTTCTATTTTAGGAAGCTTAATTTCATTTAACCAGAACAAGTAATTTCCTTTTTCATCTGCAACGAAATATAACTTAACTATTTCTTTGTCCATAGACATTAAGTAATCTAGTTTAGATTTTTCTAAAAGTTTTTCTGGATAGTATTTATTGCGGAACTTCATTTCTAATACACATTTAAAACCTTTAGGAGTTTTTCCTTCAGCGTCATAGTGTTTGTACTTGTCTTCGTTTCCTGTCCATTTCAAGTCCCACCCATCTAGGTTAAGAAGAAAGACTACTGCCTTTTCGTATTCCTGGACTTGTTCGAGTTTCATTTTCTTACTCGATATTTTTTAGACTCATTAAATTTTATATTAATATCTTTTATCCAACGTAAAATAGTCTTCGGAGAGCAGGTACAGGGTCGATAGAAGGTGTGTAAATACAGTTCAGAATGCAGCTCACAAATTAATTCAAACTCTTCATTACTTAATTGTTGACCATCTTTTGATCTAAAGTCTTTCCAAAGAAAATAATCTTTTCTATTCATCTCTTTTAAATTTAAAATTATTTAGAGCGTCACGTCTTTCTTCACAGCCGCAGCTCTCGTAACCTAACCAGTCTACTACTATTTTATTTACTAGCCATTTGATACCTGTCCATTTAAACAGAAACTCTAGTTTATCCCCAATTCTTAGTTTCATAAAATTTATTTATTTGTTCTTTAATGTTCCTTACTGTATTGTATAACGAGTAATAAGAAATATTTGTATCCCTGCTTAACTGACTAATACTTTTATTATGTATAAAAATTTCTTCAAAGACTTTTCTTAAATAGTAATTATACATTTTACTTTTATCATATTTATTAAAATCAAATATTTCATTGTCCTTAGTCATTTGTAAATAGTCATCGTTTAATAACCAGTCTTCTATAGATTGATGCTTTTCAAATTTGTTGTCTTCTATTTCTTGGTATTGTTCCATTACTAGACTTGCTTTTATTTTGTCAGAATGATCTAGAGAAACTATAGAAACTTTTGCTTCTTGTCGTTTTAAATCTAGAAATAAATTTCTAAGTGTAATATAAACAAAATACCAATTAACATCTGTCTCATTATACATTAAAGATTTGTTATGCTTTTTTAACCATTTATCAATAGTAATATATAATTCTTGTACTAGGTCTTTTGCTGTGTCAGGATTACATCCCCAACTTTTTAGATAGTTAAGCCAAGTCTGTTCTTTTTTGACTAGTTCTTTTATTTCACTTTCCACTACAGAAAGATAAGAAAAAATTTAAAAAGGTTGTATTATTTTTTTTAGAACAGAAATTCCGTTTATACTAAAACCTACATTATTAATTAAAGCTCTTAGTTTTATTGGGTCGTCAATACTTGTCGGTCTACCTCCAGTTTCTACTTCTTTTATTTTTCTAACGTGTATCATAGAAATCATAAATTCTGTAGGATGCTGAATATATCTGTGTACTACTAAAAAATCGTCAGCTCTGTTTACAAACTTTCCTCCTCCTTCTACGTCTGCAGCATTTGGAGGAATAGGATGTCCTGAGTATTCGTGTTCTAGTCTGTGAGTAATTCTTAAAGCTGAAGTGTTTGCGTGAGTGTTTACCCAAACTGCAATATTATTTTTCTTAGCAAAAATTCTAAGCTCAGTTGTAGCCTGATAGTCGTACTCGTGACCGCCTATAGATTTTATAAGTTTTGGGTCTTTTATTAAAGAGTTGTAAGGGTCAATAAGTAAACCCTGATAGTTCCAGGCATCTTTAACAACTTTACATAAATTTAAAAGTTCTCTGTAAGTATAAGTTTTGTTTGCATCTATAATCTTAAAATGATTATAAATAAACTTACTGTGTTTTTCAAATTGTTTTAAGGGTACGTCTTGTATAGGTCTTTCTTCAAGAAACTCTATAAGCTTTCTAATAATAGAATAAGCTTCGTTTTCAGAACTAAACACTAACCACTTTATATGATGCTTAATTGAATAAGCTAACATTAAATATAAAACTATAGTTGTTTTTCCAGTATTAGAATGTCCTAATACAATATTAAAACTAGCAGGTTTAAATCTAAAATATTCGTCTATTTCTGGAATACCTAAGGTAAGTCCTTCTTTGATTTTTCCAGTTCGTATATCGTGTAAATGTGCAGTAACTTTCTCATAGTTTATTAGCATTGTTTAAATGTAGGTATTTTAAATTAAAAAAAAAAGGGAGCTATTAACTCCCCTTTATTAAAATGGTAGGTCTTGTTTTGCCTCAGCTCTAGGTAAATGTTCTTTAACATTTTGAGTCTTATCTTTTAGCTGAATGCTTCTTTTGGCATAGAACTTGCTAGGGTCAGCTTTCTTAGACATTATGTCTAGAACAATTTTATCGTTCCCTTCAGACTTAGCTTTGTTTAACATTTTGATACATTCGTCTACATCCATTAGAAAATGCAGTTTAATAAATTCATACTTAGATTTGTAAGGAGCTACGCAGTTCCAGTACTCGGTTTCGAAATTAGACATTAGTTACTTGTTTTAGTTTGTTATAAAATAATTCAGTAGTTTCTAGTACCGTACTACTTTTTACGGTTGGGTTGTTAGAATACAATATTGCTGCAGATCGTAAACAAGACTGAAACTCTATTGAAGACTGTTGAGAAACTGGTTTTTGAAAACTTTTAGTTTCTGTTTTTTGTTTTCTAATTAGCTTTGCTGTGTTGTACTTAGCGTTACTAATTTCAAACTCTATTTCTTCTCCAACTTTTAATTCAAACTCGGTTTGTTCAACTCCGTTCTTTTCTTTAGGTTGGAAGAAACTCCAAGTAACTCCATTAGCCAGAGTAACCTTGTAGACCTGTAATTCTTTGTAATCTTTGTCTCGGTTAATAAATGTAATTTTTCCTGTCATTCTTTGTGTGTTTAATTAATAAGCAGACTTTCTGCTCTTTCTTTTTGTATGGTAAGTAATTCGTTTTCTTTTTCTAGCCAGTGTACTTTTTTGTCTAGAAACTCTATTCTGTCATAGAGATTTTGGATTTCTATATTCATATTTTTTCTGTGTTATAAATACAAATATAATAAAAATATAATAAACAAAAAAAGGGAGCAGAAGCCAGGCGGCTAAATACTCCCTTAACACAGAGAAAATTAGATAGCTAATATACTCTAATTAATCTATATTAAACTCACTGTTCAAAACTTTATAATATTCTATTTTTTCTAGCAGGTCTGGATTAGAAAACTTAACGGTTTCTCTACTAAGCTGCAGAAGTTCTTGAGCTATGTCATAGCCGTATTCTTTGTTTAGGTTTAAAGCAAACTCATAATTTCTACCTTGAGAGTGAACGTTGCAGCCATAACACTGGGGTCTAGCATTAGTATCTAGCCATCTTGTTGAGTAGTGTCTTCTAGACATAAAGTGTCCGCACTGCATTGAATCCTTGTAATGTTTTACTCTTTCGCAAGTATAGCATTTTACATAGCCGTTATGATCTGCGTATTTTAGTCGGATGTATCTACTAAACTCTGAGTCTAGTTTTTTTACGATCTTGCTTCTGGTTAGTTTTTTCACGATAATAGAAGTGAGCCTAAATTATAATCTAAAGATTTTATATGTCTGTAAATATATCTACTAGTCTTTTTAGTCATTGTTCCTGTACGACATTGATTAGCATTTAATTCTAGTAGCTTATTAATTTTATCTTTATCTGAAATCTCTGTCGAAATAATATTATCTATTTTTTTTTTTAATTTAAGTTGCATTATATTATATAAGTATTATATTATATTAATATTATATTAATTAAACATATATATATAAACATATATTAATATAAGTCTTATACTAATATAATAATTATTTACTAATATTTTTAAATTTTTCAGCTCCTCTAGAACCAAAGTAGGCTACATAAACTGTTATAAGAAGTGACTTGAGTAAATCTACCCATCCTGAATCTACTCCAAAATTTATATCGAATCCGTCTAGTAGTATAAACACTATTAAAGAAATAGTTAAAAAAATTAACGATAAAGGTCTTACGTTTTTGGCTAAACTAGAATCTGAATTATTGTCTGACTGCCACCTTTTAGTGATCTCTATTAACTCGTTATTGTCCATTTCTAATAGCTTTAAGGCAGTTTCTTTATCTTTTGGAGGCATAGTATCGTCTTTGTCAATTAAGTTCTTTACAAGTCCTAATAATCCTTTGTCTGGAATGCTGTCAGTTAGTGAGCTAAATACGCCACCTTTGCCAATAAGAAACTTTCCGACCTTCGTGTCTTTAAACTTTTTTTTCATAACTGATTTACTTTGTCTATAGTAGCCTGGATTTCTTCTTTAGAGATGTTTATTTTAAGACTAATATCTCCTATATACTGCATACGAGTTCTACCGTTTTTGTCTTGTATAACTAAAACAGGAAGAGCAGTAATACTTTTCTGAATGTCTTTAGGTTGGTTTTTTAAATACCCAAATTTTATAATACAGTTTTTTAATCCTCTAGTATCGTAATTGTTGTCCTGGTTCCATTTAGCATTAATCTGAAAAACAGTTACTTCTTGAGCGTTAACATAAACCGCAGCCAATACAAATATCGCACATAATAGTTTTTTCATTTATTTATTATTTCAAACAACTTGTCGTCAATTTTCTTTAACGACTCAGAGTTTTCTTCTACTTTCTTTCCTGTATTCATTATAGTCTCTCTAATAAGACGGTCTTTTAGATCATATTCTGTCCTAGAAATTTCAGGTTCAGGAAGTTCTTTTGCTTCTTGAATGTCAGCTTGTAGAGCAAACCACATACCTATAAGCGTAGATAAAGCTACTCCTATTGCTATAAGAGTTTTTATACTTATTTCAAATTTACTTTCCTCACTTATTTCATTCATTTGTTAAATCTTTATATTCCTCTTTCGCATCAAAACTTGGACAGGCTTTTTTACTTGTAAAGTCTTTATGACCGTAAACTATAGAACCAGGATATTTTTGCTGCAGTTCTTTTATTAATGTTAACAAAGATGCTTTCTGTGCATCGGTTCTAGTATCTAACCAATTTTCCATATTTTTATCCATACCGCCAATATAACAAACACCAACAGAACTTCTGTTTTTGCCTTTTACGTGAGCTCCTATTTTTTGTTCTGGTCTACCAAACTGTACTTCTCCGTCTAGTTTAATAACATAATGATAACCCACGTCAGACCACCCATTTCCGTTAACGTGCCAGTCCCTTATATCTTTTACATCAAAGTCTTTAAACTCTGGAGTAGCAGAACAGTGTATTATTATTTTATCTATTTTTCTCATTATGTATCCATCTACTTATAGTGTAGCCTATAGTACAGATAAGCAATATAATTTTTAAACCTAACTCTACTTCCAACATAGACACACCTAACGCTATTGTATTATAAAAATATATTTTCAAATCTGTAAAATTCATTATTGTTTTTCTTCTTCTATTACTTCGTAAGAACCGTCTTTAAGATCAATATTAATTTTTCCGTAAGACTCTTCTAGTTCTTGTTTAGTTTTGTTTTGCTCCTCTTGAACTCCTAAATGTGCGTGAGACAACGAGTGAATTTCTATCTGCAGCACACCAATTCTGTTTTGGATTTCTACTTTAGCATTCTCTTGTTTGTGTAATACTTCTAATTCTTCTTTTTTAATTTTAGACATTTTATTATTTTTTAAAGTGAATAGTAAATATATTATTTTTTCTTCTTTTTAACTACTTTTTTACTAGACCATAACTCTTCTGTAAATTTAGTAAGATCATATAGCTCAGCTTTTTCTGTGTCTCCTTTTACAATTAAATCTTGACCCTCGGAATAGCTTACAGTTATTTTACCTTCCATAGTATGGTTAGAATACCAAACCTTTACTTTGTTGTCTTGTAATACTTCTACTTTGTTTACTTTTTTCATATTATTTACATTTACATTCTTGCTTTAATAAATCTACTTCTGCTTTTCATTTTTTAATTTTTTAATTTCAGAAGTCCAAACTACTTTAGCTATTTTTTCTACATTATGTTCTTTAGCTTTTTTTATATTGCCACATTCAATACTCACTCTGTGAAAATTCTCAGACAAAACATTACTATCTTCAATTATTTGATTTCTATATCTAACTTGAATAGTTTTATATTCTCCAACTATTTCTATTTTGTCTTGTATTCTTTTTTTTTCTAAACTCATTTTATTTAATTTAAGCTATTTCATAAAAACACTGTAATGTAAACCAAGTTCCTTGTCCTGCATTTCCTCCTTGTAATTGGCTATAATCTAAAGCAAGATCTGAATTTGATGTCATTGTTCTAAATACAAATTGTGTTGTGCCATTTTGTACAAAAGCATAAACATTTCCTGCATTTGAAGCAGTAACCCATCTACCTCCATTAGCACCTGCTGTAGGTTCTTGATAAGGTCCAACATTTGCGGCTGTAAATGGAAGTCCAAGTACATATAAAACACCATTGAAACCAGTACCAACACTAGATACATTTAATCCCATCCTAACCCAACATTTATTTCCAATTCTAACATAAGTACCTCCTCTATAATTATATGTTACACCACTTCCAGTAGTTGGTGCACTTACTTCTGGTGTCCAAGTTCCTTCTTCATAGTCATCTAATCTATTAGCAGCAGCAGTTCCTCCCAAAAATATACCTCCATTAAATACAACATCCCCATCTGATTTTATCTTCATTCTTTCTGTTACATTAAAATCAGTATTTGCAGTTAAGCCTGAATTTGTAAAAAAAGACATATTACCTGCTGAATCCATATTTATAACACTTGAAGCTGTACCTTCTGTTTGCCAAAAACCTCCATTTCTATATTGAGCTGTTCCTATAAAAGCACCGTTACCTGCTGTAACCTGTCCCATATATAAACTTTGAACAGAAGAAGTTCCGTACTTCATTTTGAAACCTGTATATCCACCTACTCCACCACCTTGAGCATTAACTTCTAAACTTGCTCCTGGATTTGTATTTCTAATTCCTACATTTCCCCCAGATGTTATACGCATTTTTTCTGTGTTTGCACCATCATTACGACATCCTGTTACAAAACCTAAATAAGAACACGCACCATTTAAAGTTTCAGAACCAAATCTTATTTCTGATTCTACATATCTATTTGTACTTGTATATTGAGCACCAATAGTTACATAGCCATTAGCAGTAACGTTATTATGAAATAGTTGTATTAGCCTTGTATTTGTATTACTTGCATTATTTTGTATTGTAAGATTACTATTAGGCGAATCAGTTCCTATTCCTACGTTTCCAGAACTATCTATACGCATTCTTTCTGTGTTACCACCCGTAGAAAATAACATATTAGATTGTGAGCGAATTGCAAAATCATTTGCTGATGAAGTTGCTATCATTTGTCCTCCAGTATCTACAGCTTGCATACCTGCTTTAAATGTTGTAGAATCATAAAATCTTAATGCTAAATTTGATGAACTATTTAAATCAAGAGTATGTGTACTACTTGCAGCTCCACCTATTCCTACATTTCCTGCAAAAGTTGCGTTATTAGATGTATCTATTTTAAATGTTTCAGTCGAACCACCAAGTACAATTAATTGCCCATCAGTTTGTAAAGTTAAAGCATCTGTTGAATCAGCATATTGTATATATGCTTTTTGTGTGCCATCTTGTTTAAAATCTATATAAGGACTTCCAGTAGCTGCTGAATCTATTGAAACAAAACCTTCTAAAGTTACATTTCCTTCAAAAGTTGAATTTCCTGAACTGTCTATTGTTAATCTTGTTGTATCTTCTGTGTTAAATTTTAATGGTATTCCTGTATGTACTGCTGAAAGAACAACATTTGCACTATTTGCAAATAAATAACCTCTTTTTGCTCCTGCA
>WLWE01000629.1_pt1 | contig 29919 bp, 34 predicted proteins | sample 6718301 | NCBI WGS metagenome assembly WLWE01 (sample SAMN12718691, study PRJNA515312) | sponge metagenome | isolation source: marine sponge | host: Mycale hentscheli | place: New Zealand: South Island, Marlborough, Capsize Point | collected 2003-05-01 | reverse complement strand
CGACTGGGGCTTTTGCGGTCCAAAGCCCGAGGCACAGCAGCCGAGCTCTAATCGCGGGGGCTTCGGGGGCGGCTACAACGCAGACGCACCTTCGCCCGACCTTCCGTTCTGACTCGGTAGCGTTGCTCTGAGCGAGAGTACTAAGAGCAGGCAGTGCAGTGTAAGCAGCTGCGTTGCCTGCTTCCTACGTCTTGCTGGCAAGGTCCCGGATGAGCTGCCCGAGGGTCTCGGTGAGCTGTCGGAGGTCTCTTTGCGTGTCACGCAATGCCTCGTGCTGCAGTTCGAGTCGAGTGACTCGCGTCTGCATGTCATGGAGGGTCGCCGAGTCTGCCGCCACAGCAGTCTCACGAGGTGAGAGTAGCTTATCCTTCACCGTGAGGGCAAGGATTGCAGACAACAGGCCGGCAATACCGCCCCCACCGACACCCCACATGTCCGTAGCTACCTGGACGTGGGGCGCTGCGGCCTCTTGCGCCCATGCAGCAGAGGCGAGGAGCATGAGCAACATCAGACGTCTACCTGCTCGAGTGCGTCACGAATGCCTGCGAGCACTTCGGCGCGGCCTGCAATGATGGGCTGCACCATCCACGCAATTGCAAGGTCGCTCACCCTCTCCCACATCGCGCCCTTCGGCTCAATAGCTGCGTCGAGCGCATCGGTGAGCTCGCGAGCGGACCCCATTACCAGGGCTCGCCCCAGCTCTCGCAGGACTCGTGTCTTGATGGGCATCGGTGTCTCCGTCTTATGTGTCGAGCTGCCAGTGTGGGCCGTCTTTAAACGACCTCCAGTCCCCGCCCCATTGTAGCCGGTGCGAAGGGCTGACTCTCCCCTCTGCCTGTAGCCGGTGCCACGTTGCCTTGATGTGAGCCGCAAGCGGGTGGTAATGGTCCCAGTCCCAAGACACTCCGCTCACGTAGGGCGCTGCATCGACGGCCATGCTCGGCACCTGGTTGTGCCTGCTCTTCGGCCACCCGAGCTGAGACCTGCCCTCAGCCTTCATCTGGTCTTGCCGTTCCCTGCCCCGGAATCCTTCGAGGATGCTGATGTCGGAGGGGCAGGCAGGGTCTGCGAGTGCCTCGGTGAAAAGCAGCACGAGGTCAGGGTGGCAGGTAGACAGGCGCTGCTTGCTGCGGCTGGAGTATCGGTAGCTCATTCGAGCGCCTGCTTGAGCCGTTGGGCCAGCTCCGCATTGGTCAAACCGTCCAAGACCTCAACATTTCGCTGAGTTCCGACCCGCAGAAGGACAACACGATTGTCGCCGAGCGGGACGCGCTTAGCCGTCTCGCCGGGGCGCTCGGCAGCGTCAAGATCCCACTCAATCACGAGTCGGCCTGAGTCGTCAGTTCCTACCTGTCTCTCGTAGACGTCAATCATGGGGTCGCCTTAAACTGAAGGATTCTGATGGCTTTGATGGTGCATTTCATCTTCTGGACTACCGCGAACACCAAGCGCATGTTTGTCGTATACGACGTGATGGACGTGTTCCTCGACAATCCCCAGCTACCACATTGAAGGTAGTTCCCGCTCAAGTCGAAGAAGTCGGTAGCAGGAAGGGCGGCCCCGACGCCGTCGTAGACGTTGGCCGACATTCTGTCACCGTCGGTCAGCACGAAGTCCATCCGTCTTTGGGCAGGAGGCAATGACGGGAGGTCTGCAATGCCGGTGTTTGAGCCGTTGGTTCGGATGCTCCGCTCTTCAGTACCTCCGCCGCCTGTTCTCGCTTGGAAGAACAGACTGCGCAGTTTTCCCGACGTATAAGACGTGGTGTTGTTCAAACCGACGATAAAGCCTGAGAGGTCGTCACCCTGAATGTCGTAGTCGTCGATGACAACCTGCACGCAGAGGGGGTTTTCGCAAAGCCACTCATAGCTGAGGTCAGGGATTTCCTCACTGAGAAGGAACGCCAAACCGACCACTCCACCGGTCGAGCTCACGCCCTCGCACTGCAATCCCTCGCCGTTCACCAGCTCCATCGTGCCAGCGTTGGAACCGCTCTTCAGGTTGACGGTAAGAGACCACGTGCCATCCGTTAGGACGTAGTTCACCCCGCCAGCGGCGGTGTAAGGCCCCTGACTGACGCCGTTCTGGAGGTCAAAGTCTTTGTATACTTGCCACGAACGCCCGGTGTCAGGAGGGCAGGGAGGGCAAGGACCGCCCGAAGTAGGGCCGCCAGATGCGCCGGTACTTGGGTCAAAGCATGGGACGACAGGCATGTGCTACTCCGTCCACGTGACAGTAGACTGAGTAAGAACGGGCACAGTGCCTGCGTTGTCGACCTTGGCAAACACGTAGAGCGTACCGTTGCCCGGACCGGCAAGCGCTTGAAAGAGAGGCAAGCGAACCGCGAAGGCTGCAGCCTGCACAGCCGCAGTCGTCACACCGGCAACAAGGTCGGCCTCGGTGTCGGGCACAAGCACTTCGTCACCTGCTGCATCTGCGCAGATGCGCACGGTTACCTTCGTCGCGCTGGGTGCGCCGGGGCTTGTGAGCTTGAGGTGAAGCCCTTCCACAAGCCCCCGGTAGTTGCGCTTCTCGCGCTGGAAGTCGGGAAGGTTCGCCTGCAGGTCATGCGCATGCACGGCACCGGTGCCGAACGATGTGCCGAGCGATTGACTGCCAGTGACAAGGCTGTCATGCAAGAAGTGGGTAATCCGAGTGGGCATAGTGGTCTCTCCGCATGCGTGGACGACAACGAAGGCAGTGTATCACTGCCCGGTTAGAATCTGTTGAATCTGTAGTGCCTGCTGTCTGCGGGCCTCTTCGGGGTCTGCTACCGGTGCCTGCTCGAGCAGTGCAGCCGCTGCAGCCTGCCCGCCTGTTGCCGGTAGTGTGGACCCTCCGTAGACGGTGATGGGCTTGCCGTCCTCTCTCGGCACGAGGTCGACTGCCGAAGTGCCTGCGACTAGTGCTTTGTTGATGGCCTCGGGTGTGAGGGTGCGCATCAAGGCAAGCGCATCGGCACCTTCCTCGCTCGGCTCGATGACCTTGTAGAGCGGTAGTCCTCGCTCATCCCTGCCCCAAAGCAGGTGAGGCATCCCCCTCGGGGCCTTTGTCCAGTACTCGGGAAGGTCAGGGTGTGCGAGCTGCTCAGGGGGCGGCACAGTCTGCGGCTTGAATAAGCGCTCGAACCAGTCCCACGCGCCCGACTCGCGGCCTGCGTCGAGATGGTGAGCGTAGAGCGCCGATGCCCAGAACATCTGCTCATCACTGACCGGTGCAGCGCCCTCGATTCCCTGCGTCTGGTAGCCGTCACCCTGCGCGAAGCTCTCGGCTGCAGCGAAGACACCGGGCAGGAGCTCGTCTGCAAGGGTGCGGGTCAGTGTAGTTGTGCCCTCAACAACCTGGTTGACCATCGCCCCAGCCTGCTCGCTCGCACTGGCCGCGCGCTTGAGGTCTTGCAGCAGCAGGTCACCTTGCCGAGCCATGCCCAGCGCTACCTCGGGCGCAGCAAAGAGGGGAAGCTCAGGACCGAAGAAGACCCCATCGCCTGCAGTTACCAGCCCGAGAGACTTGAGCGCCTTGTCTCCGTGCAAGTTGTGCGGGTCCTGCGCTCGCGCCTGCTGCATCTTCGCCTTGAGCAATACGCGCGCCTTGCTCGGGTTGCTCATGATGGCCTTGAGCAGCTCGGTGTAGAGCTTCGTGTTGCCTGCTGCGGTCGCAACGAACTGCCCGATGCCGTCTCGGATGACACCGGGCAATCCGCTGTAGTCGAACATAGTGCGCCGCGCGGTCTCGGCTGCCTGCCTCGGTGCCTGCCCCTTGATGAGCGACGCCTCAAAGGCCGCTTGCCTCATGCTCATCTCGAAGGCCTCGGCCGTTCGAGTGTAGAAGCTCTTGTCGAGAGGGTTGAGGGCGCGCTTTGCCGCCCCTTCGAGCGGTCCCTCTGCTGCTCGCCTGGCATCCCTCAGCAGGTCATCGGCAAGGCTTCCTACCCGCTCACTGCTCACAGTCGAGTACCCAAGGCCGGTCTGCTCGGCGAGGTCTTGCAGCTGCTTGCCGGTGTAGTAGACACCGTCTTCGGTAGTCAGTCCGCCCCCGAAGACGCGCCTGCGAATGATGCGCTCGAGCACATCGCCCGACTCCTTGAGCCCTACAGTCAGTAGGGGTGTGAGCGCCTGACGGAAGAGGGCATAAGGAAAGCCAACGACATTGGGCAGGACGTAGCCATACTTGGCATTCTGCACAATGTTGCGGCGGCCTGTCGTAAAGATGAACTCACCGGCTGTCTTGATGACACCCTGCACCGAAGCTCGCGCCCTCGGGCTGATGCCTTCGATGAGCTCCGCGAACTCTTCGCCGTTCTCCGCGAGGACCTTCTCTGCATGGGACTGCATTACGTCGTAGACTCGAGGCCGAGTACCGCTACCCATGCGCAGTCTGGGCACCTCTACGCTCTTCGCCTCGGTCAGTGCTGCGACGTATCGGTCAAAGCCGGTCGGCACTTCGTCGGCCTGCGCTGTCACCTTCTCGACTGCGCTGCCGAGCTGCTCGGTGTACCGCCCTCGGGCTGCGAGTCCCTTCTTTGTGCCTTCGTCGATTGCAACCTTGAGTAGCGCCTTCTGGTAGTCGGGTGCCATCCAAGAGGTAAGCCTTGAGGAGCCCCGCGCGCCTGCGAGTCCGGGCACGTTGGCCTTCATCAGAGCTTGGTCGACTGCCCGCACAGTGGCTACCGTCGGCATCTCGGTCGCTATCTCGTTGATGAGTCCGCGCCTCGAAGCTGTCGTGAAGAGCTGAAGCGCTTTGTCCTCATCCCCGTACATTGCACCCATCACCTTGACCCATGCTTCCTTGGCATCGATAGGCGAAGGGGGCCGGGCGAGCTCCTCGCGGAAGATAGCGCTGGCTGCATCGTCGGCACTGCCAAGCTCTCTCGCCCTGGCTGTCATGCGCTGCCCGATGCGTGCAAGCTCCGTCTGTGCTGCTGCTCGGATGTCTGCGCGAGCTCGTGCGACTGCAGCGGTCTCTTCCTCGAGGTAGCGACTGCCACCGAGCACGGCCTTCGCGCGCCTTGCTGCGGGTGTCTGCAGTGCGTCCGACTTGAGCAGGAGGTCTATGCCTCGGGTCTGCCCGGTGATGTAGGTTTGCGCTGCTGTGAGGTCTCGGGCGAGTCGAGCGACTTGCGGTGCTTGGTTGACGGCATGAGCGTCTTCGAGAAGAGTTGCCGCCTCGCTGCGAAGCGCTGCAGGGACGTCTTGCCAGCGCCCGAACTTGCTCAGCTCTGCGCCGATGGCATCGGGCAGGCGGTCTACTACGTCACGAGGCGAGCCCCGGTATGTCTCTCGACGGAATGCACCGAGGCTGCGACGTAGGGCGGCCTCATGTGCTCGCGGCACTCCTACGTTCGTAGTCACCATAACGACGTCATCGGGCACGTTTAGACGGAAACGACGCGCGAAGTATTCGGCATTCTCGCCGAGTATCGGGGTGACGTCTGCAATGACCTGCTCGACGGTGGCACCGGACCGGACCGCCTGCATAGCTCGGGCTGCAGTCGCCTCGTCGAGCGCCCCAGACTTGAGTACGTTCTCGGCTACCCTCCGCACTACGCGCGCATCGGATGCCCTGCCCGGTGTGATGGCTGCGGTGAGGTCTGCAATAGGGTTGGCGAGCTCAAGCGCTGCAGCTTGCGCGGCCTTCGCAGGCCTGCCCCATCCTGTCATGCCGCCCTTCTCGAGCGCCTCCGCTGAGCGGATAGCGAGGCGAGCGGCTTGGCTTGCAGCCTTTGTCTTCGTCGCTGCTTTGACGGCCTTCGTAGCCCCTCGGGCAGCAGTGCCCGGCCCGGCTGGTACGAAGACCTCGCTGAGACTGCCCGCCCAGTACGCTGCGTCAGGGTCGCCCCAGACCGAGGCATACCAATCGCGCACCGCAGGAGCATCAAGGAACTCGTCACCCATGGTGCGACCGGCTGCGACGTTCTGCGCGATGCGCGCCCCCTCCGCTTCCTTCCATCCTGCGAAGTCTTCGAGCGGGTTAGGCACTTCCATCACCGAGACCGTGCGCCGGCCTTCGGGGTCGTAGGTCGTCACCTTCCTCGTCTGCGACTCCGTTGCGACGCCCGGAGTAGGGAAGGCGAGCTGCGGCACAGACTGCAACAGGTTGGTCAGGCTCTGCTCGGCCTCGGGCGACACCAGGCCGGCAAGCTCTCGCCCTACCTTGCTCGGTAGCTGCAGTGGGTAGACGACATCGGGAATACCGAGGGTGCGACGTCCCTGCGCAATGGCAAGCCCGAGGTCATCGGGGTCTACGGGCACACCGTCTGCGTCGACCTCGTAGCCCAAGCCCCGGAAGTATCCCTCTGCTGCGAGGGCAGACACCCATCCGAGCGTAGAGCGCAATGCAGCGCCGAGCTCGGTCTCTACTACTCCTGCGCTCTCGCCTGCCTCGGTGAGGATGCCCGAGAGAAGCGGCCCTGCAGTCTCGAAAACTCCGACGTCTTCACCTGCCTCAATGCGCCGGTCTATGTCTGCCTGCCTTGCTCGGATGCTCTCACCCATCTGCCGTGCAGACTCCGCACCAAAGACCGGCTGTAGCGCGAAGGCCTCCGCCCGCTCTTGCGAAGCCGTAGGGCGGCTTTCCTCGCCTGTTGGCGAGACATACACCCTCTCAGTCACGTACTCGCCCGAGGGCAGTACGGCGGGTATCTGGCGGGTCTGTATGCGGGTGGGCCGGAAAGGCGCAAAGCCTTCGGGGGCTACGTCCTGGGGCTCTTCCCTGCCCGGCTGCAGCACTCGAGTTGCCTGCCTTGCTGCTGCCCGTCTCTCCTGCTCGAGGATGCGTTCCTCTTCGCGGAAGACCTCACCGGTCGGCACCATCTCTTGGCGGGGCTTGATGCGCTCGGCTGTCGCAGCCTGTGCCGCTTCCTCTCGCGCTGCTGCAAGGTCTCGCGGAATGTCGGGGGCAGGAAGCTCGAGCTCAGCGATAGGCTCGGGTGCAAGCGGAGGGGTAGGCACGATGCCCTCCCTCTGCAGGATTCCCAAGACCTCGTCATCGGTCATACTGTCGGGGAACTCGTAGACGGTATCCTTGACCTCGACTTCCATGCCTGCTCCCTACTCGATGCGACCGGTTGCCGGGTTGTATCTCCGTCGCTTTAGCGGCGCAGGGGGCTCGCCCTCCCCTGCCGGGGCTGCAATCTCCGTCGGTAAACCTGCCGCGAGAATGTCTGCCGCAAGGTCGGGCTCAGGCTCGGGTGCGGGTGCGGGTGCGGGTGCCGATGGTTGTACAGGTCGGAGTGGGGCACCGCCTGCAAGTACTTGCTCGATGCTGCGAGCAGCTCGTGAGCCCCTCGGCACGTTGTACGGGTCGCGCCCCTCTTGGATGACCTGGTATCCGTCTGCCGTCTCTCGGTAGACGAAGCGAGGGTCAGTAGGGTCTACCTCTACATCGAGGTCTACTGACCTGCGAGGGGGCGCAGGTAAAGGCGCTACGGCTTCGCGCTCTGCCGCGAGAGACGCAGCGATGCGAGCCCCGAGAACAGGGCGGTCGGTTGTAGTGTCTCGCTGTAGGCGCTGCATGAAAAGCGCTTGCTGGTCAAGCTCTCCCTCGAGGTCTGCGGTAATGGCTGCGTCATCGGCAACGGCCTGCTCTTCGGCCTTGGCTTCTCGCTGCTTTGCTGCCCGTTGTAGCTCTCGCTGGCTGGGGCTTTCGAGTCCCTGGGTGTCGTACTCTTTCGTAGCAAGAGCGAAGGCAAGCGCCCCCTGCAGCTCTTCACCCTTGAGCACCTTGCCCAGTTGCTTCTCGAGCTTCGTGATGTCGTAGGGCTTGCCCGTTGCGTCGAGCTGCCGCACGAGGTCTGCGGCCATGCGCTGCTCTCGCGACACTGCTTCGAGCTCGACGTCATCGGCAAGCAGGCTGTCGAGTATGTCATCTGCAGCAATCATGGCCCCATAGTAGGGGCTCTTCTGGTACTGCAGGTATCTGCCCCCGTTGCGGTCTGGTTCGTAGCCTCGGGCGATGAGCTCGCGCTTGAACCGCTCGCGGGTAGGGTCGGTGTACTGCGCGCCTGGTGCCTCGGTGCGCAGCTGCTCGAGCTCGGCTACCCGTGCGCGACTCGCGAGCACTTCACCCTCGAAGTTGACGCGCTGGTCGTTGCGGTATGCCTGCTTTGCTGCGGCTTCGTCGTAGAGCGCCTTGGCATACTTGAAGTCCGCTTCGCTTGCGAAGTCCTCGACTGCGAGGGCTCCGTCTTGCATCGCTGCAAGGGCTGACTCGAAGGCTTCGGCCTCGGTAGAAAAGCTCACACCCTCGGGCGCTGCGGTCTGCTGTCGACGCTCTACAATGGCCTGACCGTCATAGCCTCCGCGAATGCCTGCAGGACCGGCAAAGAATGCCGCTTCAAGCTGCTGCTGCGTCGCTCGCTCGACGGCCTGCTCTTCGGGGCTGGCTGCTCGTGCTGCTCCGCTTGAGGCTCGGCCTTTGGCTACTCGCTGTAGCTGCCCTCGCACCTGAGCAATGCCGCCAGCCTCAAGGCCACCCTGCGCAAGCAAGTTGAGAAGCTCGCGGCCTTGCTCGGGTGTGGTGTCGGCAGTGATGGCACCGAGGGCAGTGTTGCGAGCGTCGATAGACTTGCCCGCAGCGAGCTCGCGCTTGACTTGGTCGCTGACTGCCTTGGGTAGCCGTAGACCTGCTGCCCTGCCCGCTGCGCCTGACGCTACCCTGCGCCGTGCTGCGTCCTCGCCTGCGTACTGCTGTTGAAGGAGTGCTTGAGCGCTGCCCAAGTCCTGCGGCCGTACCCGAAAGACCTCGTTGAGGTTGGTAAGGTTCTGCCGCTCGCTCGCCATGAGGCTGTCGAGGTAGTTGACTCGGTCCTGCTCTACCTGGATGTCTCGGGCGATGTCCTGATAGCGCTGGTAGCTTGACACTGTGCGCGCGTAGCTCTCGATGTACTGCGGCCGGCGGCCGGCGAAGCTCGTGGTAGCCATCAGTTCACCTATAGACAGGGGTGGGGATTAGTCCGCCAAACTGGTAGCCGACGGGCTGCGGCTGGTAGCCGGTGACAAGTGTAGCGTCGGTCTGTTTCGGGATGGCGGCCTCTTGCATCTTCGCTGCGTGCTGCATGCTTACCGCCTGCATGCCTACGTCCGCCGCACCGGCGAGCCCGAGACTGACTGCCTGAGCAATGCCCTGCGCTCGAAGGGCTTTGGCTTGTTTCTGCTGTGCGCGCATCGCGTCGATCCGAGCTTGCTCCGCTGCTGCGGCGACTTGCTCTGCCTCTTGCACGAGGACGTTCTGCTCCTGCCTGAGCCCACGTGCTGACTCCACCTCTGCCATCTCCTGCAGGAACACGTCGCGACCGCTCACAGCCCCGGTAAGGCCCCTTGCTGCGGCTTGCTGGAGTGCTCCCGCCTCAAGCTCACGCTGTGCGCCCGCTTGCTCGGCAAGGAACCGCTGCTCCATCGTGGAACGTTGTCTCTCACTGAGCCCAAGTTCCCCACGGCGCTTGCGCGCTTCAAGGGAACGAAGCTCGGCGAGCTCATCAGCTGTGAGCATCTGCTTTTTGCCGGCTCGCGCCGTACCGACGCCCGAAGCAATGCCCGATGCGGCAGAGAGTCCACCGACAATTGCAGCGGTTGCGAGTGCTGACATGGGTGCTCCTCAGAAGTAGAAGGTTTCCACCGAGACACCCCAGTTGACCACACCGCAGCGGTCGGACAGGGAGTGAATGGCGAGGCCAAAGGTGACAGGGACGACCGAGGTGATGACCTTGCCCATAGTTCCTTGCTTTGCACTGTATCCGGCGGCAGAGACAAACGGGCGGTCGAGTCCGATAGGGTAGCTGCTCTGAAGGCTCTCGTTGACGTTGCGCGTTTCTTGGCACCGTGCTCGGAATGAGTACGGGTCAGCGTCATTGTACGTGCCGGAAGTCGTGTAGGGCACCACGTAGACCCGGCGTTGTGCTGTCGCGTCTTGGTAGCTTGCAGTGCTCTTGTCGGGACCGTTCTCAAGCTCATACCACCAATGGAACAGGACGTGGCAGTCCTGTCGGGCTTGGAACTGGAGGGCGGTTTGGGGGAGCGGGTGGAACTGGCGACCGTCGGGCCGCCCATTGCCTGAGAGGAACTTGGTCGCGAAGGTGAGGCGAATGTTCGTGCCGCCTGCCCACTGACCGCCTTGGTGGCCTGTCACTCCGTGCTGGATGCCCGCATACGGTTCGTAGGACGGAGGCTGCACATGTCGCGTCTCAATCCATGGTGCGGAGGACTTGATGTCAGACGGCACTACACCGCGATGCAGGTACACTCGCAGTGCTTCCGCATTGCCCTCGAGGTCAGCCCCGGTGAGGACCGTGCCGTCGGTGAACGTGTTTGGGGGCGTGTACGCCATGAGTCACCTCATCCCTTGCGCATGACGAGGGCTTGGATTGAACCGGCTTGCTGATCGAGGAAAGCGTCGCCGGCTACTGAGTCCGTTCGCACAAGGTAGTTCCTCGTGGGGCCATGGTACGCGCCGAAGGGACCAGAGAAGACCACACGGACCCCGTAGACCGTCACGTCCGCAGGTGCGGTGCGGTGGTAGTGCCATGAGCCATCGGCAGTTGTCCAGCCTGTCGGGGTGTCTGTGATAGCGCCTTTGGCGACTCCGTTCTCGAAGCTGCTGGCGTACTCGACCACGTTCTGGATGACGCTGGTAGACTCACAGTTGCTCAGGAACTCACCACCACGACCGGCGACGACGGGGGTGTTGAAGTCCCCCTGATTCGGCACGTTGGCCCAGTTGGCGAGGGCGTTGCTGGTGATGTCCCACTGGAGCCAGAAGGCCCAGCATCCGTAGCCCGAGAAGAGTTCTACGTTCCCAAGGACGCCCGGCACGGTGTAGGTCAACGCTCCACCGACCCAAGGACGTGAGCCTTCCCACCTTGGGCGCACAGACAGGTCCCAGTACACGCGGAGAAGGTCCCCTGTTGACAGGGTGTACCCGGTCGGCCCGAAGCTCAGTTCATCGTCTTGGTTTGCAGCGTCCTTGACCCTGTACGGGGGAAGGCCCGTCGTCTGACCGGGGAAGGTGTGGTACGACGTATGCTTCCAGAGGTTCCAACCCATCTCTTTGACGGCCATGTGCGGGGCAAGCCAAGCCGAGTTGCCCATCTCGAACTGAGGCAGATCGAACGCGGAATCTCGAGTGTTGAACTGGTCGATCGTGCCGGCTTGGTTGAACTGCAAGAAGCGGTCGTTTAGGCCGCCAGCGTCGATGTTGTCGCCATCTTCGATGGGCTTCTGAATGAGTCTGCTCATCTACCTGTACCTCGCAATGGCAATCCACCGGTTGTTCCAAAGGTGGGCCAGTGGGATGTGGTCGCCCGAAGGTTCGGCAACGGCAGCGTCTTGAGACTGGTCACTGGTGCGCCATTGTAGGGTGAGGACCAAGTCGCCCGGTGCGAAGTTCTGAGCACCGAAGATGCGGGTCGTCTGGTGGTAGCCTGCCCCTCGACGCTCCGCGATGTTGACGCCACTGACGAGGATGCGGAGCCGCATGTAGTTCGGAGTGCCGGGAAGCCCCTCAGAAAGACCGTAGCTGAAGAGATTGTTGACGTAGGCGTTGGCGCTCCATTCGACGAAGAGGTTGCCCCCCTTGAAGCCGGACAGGGTCGTCTGCCGAAGTGTGCGCCACCCTCCGTCTGAGGTCTGACTGGTAGCGGAAATCCACGACATCGACTGCGAGTCAGGGTCTTCCTCGTTCTCCTGCTCGCCTGTGCTGCCGGTCTGCGACTCTTCCCAGACTTGGTGCAGGGCGTACTGTTGGACCTGGGCTTCATTGACAAAGCCCGCCGGTATCTGTGCGCGGTCGAGGGTCGTCATCGAAGACTGCTGCGCCCGGAGCTCGTCGTTGACCAGCTTGGGTGAGACAGACCGTCCCGGTCGAAAGTCGGACTTAGACCACTTCTTAGACATTAAGCCCTCACCCCGGCGACTACACGAGTCCCCTTATTCTGCCATTCGTATTCATAGCCGACCAGCACGAGGTCTTCGTCGGTCTCAAGCTGGAAACAGAACCACGCCGCGCTCATGTGAGCCACCGAGAAGCGGAGCGGGACCAGACGGTCATCACGGTACTCCCCGACGCCAAGGATGGCCTTGTCGAGTACCGGCTGCGGAGCGGAGTCGGGGGATTGTGCGGTGTACGTCTGCTCTACGATGGGCTCAAGGGAGAAGTCTTTGTAGTGCCGCATGGTCACTTTGGGCTCGCCTGTCGTCAGCACCCACACAGTCACGTAGCTCACCTGCTTTTGGATCTGGGGGTCGCCCGCCGACCACCAAGCCGAGCGGTACACCGAGGTGGGTGGGGGGTTGGCAAGGAACAGGTCGTCCTTGACCTCAATTCCCATGGTGCGCTTCGCAGACAGGACGAACAGGCCCCTCTCACTGTTGGGGTTCGTGTCCTCCGCTCCGGTGTTGTGCCCGAAGACGAGGGTTCCGTCGTACAGGGTGGTGATGGCACCTACTGGAAACCCAGTCCGAGTAGTCCACGCAGACAGGGTCTCAGCGGTGTTGAGGCGGTCTACGTGGAGCACCAGCCCCTTGTCTGGGCGGTCGTTGCCCCCGGTCGGTAGGTACAGGTGGTACTCCCGATGCTGCGCTGAGAAGGCTGCGACGGCCTTTGCATGACAGTCAGGGGTGATCACGTCGATGAGTTGGTCTTGCGGCACTGTGAGGTTGATGACCTCGTTGACTGAGCCGCCTGTAAGGCCGCCCACGATGGCATACACTCCGTCTTCGGCGAGGAACACGACCCCAAGGCCCGGCACGGATTGAATCGAGTGCGGAGCTTTGCAGGTCACGTTGGAGGTCAGGGCGGTTGCCGTGAACCCGTCAGTGTAGTTGCCCTGCACTACGTCGATGCCGCGCTCACGGAACACGAGAAGCGTGTTGTAGTTGCCGAACAGGGCTGTGATGCCTCCGTTCTCGGCACTCAGTTCGATGAAGGCATCGGCAGCAAACTGTTCGATGAGTCCGACTGTCGAGTAGTACAGGGTCGTGGCGTCTGCGACCCCGCCGTCAAGAAACAAGCACCCGTTGAACAGGGCTGAGAAGCGCGCACGCGGGGCAGGAAGAGGACCGGTAGGAATCTCCGGGGCAGGCTGACCAAGGTTGGAGGTCCGCACTGCGTCAAAGTACAGGTCTTCCGCGTTGTTCCGCACCACGTCGATGAAGTAGAGCGTGGTGTCGCCTGGTGCCACGTAGTCGTCGGAGTAGTTTGTGGTGCGGTAAATCTTGCGAGCCACGGTCCCCTTTGGTCCGGTCGGGATGGTGACAGGGCAGGCGTGACGGAAGCCGTTGGCCCCTGCCTCGAGCGCCCATGAGGTAGTACCAAGCACGCTGGTTGGGCCCTCGCTGCCGGTGTCACTCACGAAGCTGACGGCCCAGCCGAAGATTGCTTGCTTGTCTCCGTCGCCTCCGCTCGCGTTGTTGGGGAACCCAAGACCCCAGCGGCCTCCGTCTGGGACTGCGCCACCGCCCGAGGGGCACCACAGGGTGGCCGCGCCGTTGCCGGACGCCACTGTAGGACCGATGGCCGGCGGCATGGGCTTCACGGTGTGAGGCTCAGGCGGAACAGGGGAGGCGTCAAAGCCGAAGGGGCGAACAGCCTGTAGAAGCCCCGCTGCCGTGTTCGGGAAGGCGGCAATCGGCCATGGGCGAACGATGAGGGGCCGGTCTACACCGTTGGTGATGATTGTGCCGTAGTGCGTGGTGGTGAACCAGCTTGCAGCGTCCGTAGGGGTCGGAACATGGCGGTTGCTTGCCAGCAGACCCACCACGTCTTGCCCACCTGCCTCGAAGACCACATACAGGTTGCCGTCCGCTTCGTAGTACAGGTGTTGTCGAGCTCCACCTGCGAGGTCTTGGGCACAGTGCAAGCTGTAGATGGGGCCGGCAGTGGCGAAGGGAGCCCATGATGTGGGGCTCACCGTCCAAGGCTCGTAGCCAACGCGAGTGCTCCACCCGCCCGTAGCTTTGTCGATGGTCAGGTTGTCCGCTTTGCCCGCGTTCATCGGGTTCTGCGGGAGGCTGGTCTCGAACCCGCCTGCAAGTTGCGCTTGGAAGGTGTTGCCCTTCATCAGTCACCTCAAGAGAAGGACAAAGGCCCAAAGGGGTTGCGCATGGACCGATGCCCGGCAGACGGGGTGCCCTTGATGATTCTGCGGGGCACTTCCTTGAGGTAGCGTTGCTCCATGGCCTTAAAGAGCACGTCCTTCTTGCGCTGGTAGACCGAGGATAGCGCAGGGTTGCTGACTTTGAGCGTCAGCGCCTCGAGGGCAGCGTAGGCCACAATCTGAGCATAAGCCGCAGGCACAAGGGGCACGTCTTGGTCCTCTTGCATGCGCGTCGGAGCGATGACCATTCGAGTGTTGAGCTGCTGGTCTCCGCTTGGGTGCGGGTAGAGCTCCACGGACTGGTAGACGCCTGACTGATTCCAGCGGTAGCGCACTGCCTCGCTCTGGAAGGCCTGCGTGCTCAGGTGAGCAAGGGCGAGGTTCGGCTTGAGGGTGATGCCGCCCGTAGGGGCTACGGTGTCGACTCCGACCGCAAGAGCGTCTTCTGCGTCGGCATGTCGGATGCGCACCGGTGCGAGAATGTTGGCCTCGGGGCAGGTGAAGTAGTACCGACGGTAGAGGCCTGTCTGGTTGGGCAATACCTCGGGTGTCATCGTCAAGGTCTGCGTGTCGGTCAGCGCGAAGGTTCCGACCTTCGAGAAGCTCGACTCGAAGCCTGAGCTCACATCGCGGCGATAGGTCTCGAAGTTCTGCGCATGCGGTCCCTCTACGTTGACCATGTAGACATTGATGGTGCGAACGCCCTGCCCGACGCCTGCTACCGTCGCCACACCTCGAGGCATCTGCGGGGCAGGTACTCGCCTGCCCTCGCTGGGTAGGAAGGCCTCAATGGTGCCGAGCAAGTCAGGGTCAAGGTTCGCGTCTTCCCGTTCCCACTTGCTCAAGAACAGCGCTTTGGCAGGTACGCCTACGTGCGGGTCGCTGACGTTCTGAACGGTCATGCAGTCGGAGGGCAGGTACACTTCGCGCCGCTTGACCGTCGCAGTGTAGGTGCCGCTTGTGCCGGTGTAGGCGGTGCGGAGGTAGAGACGGGTGCCGAGCTCCACCCAGGCAATGCGTTGCCGGTGCGAGATACCTGCGGAGTCGGTGAACTCGACTTCTGCGCCTGCGAGGTTGCTGCCTGGCTTGATGGGGTCGGGGCTGACACCAAACGAACCGGTCACCTGAGCACTGCCCGAGGTGACTGTTAGGGCAAGTGTCGTATCGGTCCACACTTGCAGCTTGCGGTCTCGAGAGGCGAACGCCCAAGGCCTATCGGTCAGGCACCTGTTTTGCGCATCGTTGAGCAACGTGACAAGCTGCTCGCGGTAGGTGTCGTTGACTGGGTCGTAGTCTAAGAGGTTGCCGCAGAAGTCGAGCAGCTCGATGAGTCTCATGGGGTCACCTCAAGACAGAGAGAAGGCCCCCCCAACCTTGGGGGGAGAGGTCGGAGGGGCCAAGACAGTCGCAGCCGAGAGGACGCAAGGCCGCGACTATCTGTGCGGATAGTCAGTACTTCTTGATGACAAAGACCGGAGCAATGTTTGCAGTGTCGACGTCGAGCGCAATGCCGCAGACGCTGCCCGTCGTGGTGCCGGGCACCTCGATTTCGGCTCGCCCTGCGGTGCCGATGGGACCCACGAGGGCGCTACCGGCGACGGTGGCTGCTGCGACAAGCGCCTCAGCGACGTAGCCAGCGACAACGACGCGCACTTGCTCGTCTGCTGCGACGGTTTCGAGGGCTACACCGAACGCGCCTGCATTGCCCTTCGTGGCGACCGTAGCGCACTCCTTGACGTAAAGCGCACGGTCTGCACCGGTCTTGGATGCGTCGAGCTCAACCCAGTCACCCTTGGTGATAGCACCAGAGCTGAGGAAGGTCTCAAGCTGCCGACGGTTGGAGGTGTCGGAGGCCTGACCGGCTTCGAGAAGCTGTACGAGAGTAGAGGTAGCCATGGCTCAGGACTCCGCGTCGAGAAGGACACCGTGCGAGGCAAGGTGACCGGTGACAAGCTGCATGCGGCAGAAGACCATAGCGGCCTCGGTCGCAGTGCCAGGAACGGGCATCATGTCGCTGACTTCAAAAAAGCCGTCGGTGTCCGCGTAAAGCTGGAAGTTGCTGCTGCTCAGCACGTAGGCGCTGACCGGCTTGGCGGGGTTCTGCGCAGTGAAGCCCAGGTTGGGCTCGACGTAGATTTTCGCCCCGCGCCACATCGCAACCATGTCGCGGTCGAGCCCGTCTCGGTCGCTCGCGCTCACGTACTGGACATGCGACTGCTGCTTTGCTTGGAAGGTCGCAAAGCAGTTGGGCGACATGAAGATGATGTCAGGGAACTCACCTGCGGGGTTGCGAATCTGGCAGTCAATCATCAGCTGATCAAGGTGCGACAAAGCAAAGTTTGCGCCCGAGTCGTAGAAGTTGTTGAACCAGTTCTGCGAGCGGTAGGTGACCTTGGAGAGGTTGCCTACAACGTTCTGCTGTGTGCCCGTGGCGATACCTTCGAGCCAGCCCGTACCCGGTGCGGTCGTCATGCCGTTGAGGGTCTGCAGGGTCGTCAGCTTGGTGCTGTTGCCCCGGATGACCTGCTTGCTGACTTCCTTCTTGAGTCCAAGCATGACGTTCTTCATCTTCGATTCGAGGATGTTGACGACTGCGAGGTCACCCTTGTTGGCGGCCTTCTCGACTGCGGACAGGATGATAGGCTGCGTGAAGTTCGAGTACTCAAACTTCGCCGTCTGGAAGGGGTCCGTGACTGCCATGCTCACCGGCTCGAAGCCGTTGCTGAGCTCGGTGATGCTGGAATGCTCGCCGAAGATGACAGGCTGCTCAACGCGGAGACCGCCCGAGATCTTGACCAAATTGCCGGCGGACTCGATGGCGCGGAAGAGGGGGTGCGAGAGGAACGAGTTGTCAATCAGCTTGTCGCGCAGGAGCTGCAGCGTAGTGCTGATGACACTTTGAGGTGCGGCCAAGGTGGCCTCCCATAGCGGTTTAGATTCTTGCGAGTTCGGGGCGTGCTGCGGTCGTCGCAGTGCCGAAGGCGCAAGGCTCCGCAATGGGGTGGCCTCACAGTGCCGCTACTGTAGCACGGTGCTACCTACGGTGCATAGCCTGAGCCATTGCGAGAATATCCGCAGCACTCGCTTTGCGTAGGTCGCCCCGCTGCGGCTTGCCTCCGCTGCCCCCTCGCCTCGGTGTTCCGGTGCCCTTGAGCGCTGCCTCTTTGGCTGCCCGTCGCTGGGCGCTGCGGGTCTCTTTGGCCTGCGCTGCCTCGAGCATGGAACGCTTGCCGCGTGCTGCCAAGTAGGCCGTTTCGAGGTCAAGGGAATCGTTGCCCTCAAGCAAGTGCTGCACTTCGCTGCGCAGTCCGGTGTCTGTCTCGAAGTCGGGGTGCTTGGTGACGAAAGCCTTGTAGTTGTCAACTGCCTGCATCTGCTCATACTCGGCCTGCATCGGCTCAAACATTAGCTTTAGGCGCTTTGTGACTTCGAGCTCTATGCGTGCATCCATGCTCTCAGCACTGAACGGGTCGTACTCGGGCAGCTCTTCTCGAGTAGTGAGCGCTTCCTTGCCCCGCAGCATGGCCTCTATCTCTCGCTTGTTCCCGCGCTTGAGCTCGGCGTTCTCCTGCTGACTACGGGTGAAGCTGGCGTGCATCTCGCGCATCTTGGCTGCGACGTCAGGCGCAGACGACTTTACCGCCTGTTCCCAGCTCAGCCCGCGCTTGCGTGGTGCCTCGTCGGGTGTCGCCTCTTCTGCCCCGTCGGCTTCCATTGCCGCCTGCATCGCTGCAAGCTCGGCATCGGGTGCGGCTTCGGGTGTCGGTGCCTCGGGTGCGGTCTGCGCTTGCACTTCGGCAAGTACCTGCTCGGCTACGCTCTCGTGTGACATATGGTCCTCTCTATTGAATGAGCTTTACGGGTTGCCCGACTTGGCGATACCAGCCGGGGTTCCAACCTGGGGCCTTGATGAAGGCGACAGGACGGCCCAAGAAGGTAGTGCCAAGCTCGAGGACACTTACCCCTTGGATTCTGTTGACAAGGAAAGTGCGCCAACCGGGCAGACCGCCCGTTGCTGTTGCTGACTGCGGGTCGACGTAGAGGTGCAGATAAACGCGCCCATTCGTGCCCTTCCAGATTGCGTGAGGATTGCCTACCCGCTGCCCCAGTGCGCCTGGTGTTCCTTCCGGTTGCCACTTGTCCTTGTAAAAGAAGGTGACAGGCTGCTTGCGCTCTATGGCCTGCACAAGGTTGCTTATCACTCCGCCCTCATAGGAGCGGTAATAGGCTTGCTTGCGAGTCGTAGGAATGACGCTCTTGGGCCGCTTGCCGAAGCCGAAGAGCTGCGCGAGACGCAACCGGATGGACTTATAGGCCATGGCTACCGCCGCATGCGCTTTGCAAAGTCAAACTCTTCCTCTTCTCCGTCGGGCTCGATGACGGTCTCTTTTTCGATGACTTCCTCTTCTACTGGAGCATCGAGGAACTCGGCAAAGGCCTTGTCGCTGGCGAGCTGCGTGAGGGCTGCGGTGATGGCAGTGAGCTCGCTGTCTCCCTTGATGTCTTCGAGGTCGACCGGCAACGGCTTGCCGTAGTCCGAAGCTGCTGCGCTCATCATGGCGAGGAACCGCGCAACGTCTGCGTCCATTGCCTCAACCGGACCGCTGTAGGTCTCGGGTGTGAGGTCAAGCCCCATGACTTCCGCAGCCTTCGCGATGGCCTTGGTGAGCGCAGTGTAGACCTTTGCCGAGTACGGGCGGTCCGGTCTCGGCACAATGTCTGCCATCTCTTCGCCGATGAGGCTGTCTTGCTCTTCGGCAATGGCTGCGAGGTCTGCGGGCATGCCCTGCGGGGCACCGGATGCAATGACGAGGGGCATGGCTACAATCCTTGAGGGGGTAGGCGAAGGGGTGCCTCGGTAGGCTCGACGGGTTGGGGCTCTACGACCTGAGCGAACGACTCGGGGAGTTGGTAGGTGCGCACGAGCTCGCCGAGCACTTGGGCAGGGTCGGCACCGAGCTGCACAAGTAGAGGCACAAGGCGCTCAAGGGCTTGCTGCTTGGTCAGGTCGCTCATCGGGGTGGTGCCTGCGTCGACTGCCCAGTATGAGAAGTCACCGGTGAGGTCATCGGCTGACAGGATGGTTGGGCCTACGGGGTTGGGCAGAGACAGCGGTTCGGCATCGTCGCCAAGCACAACGCTGAGCATGATGTTGTAGGTCTTGGCGATGGAGGTAATGACCTGGTCGCGGGTCCTTGCCATGCGCCCCACTTCGCTGCTCGTGTAGGCCGCAAGAAGCTGCTGCTCGGTGGCTGTGCTCTTTGTGACCTCGCCTCGGGTGAAGGGTGCGAGCAAGCCTGCCTCGTTGATGTCGTTGCTGACCGTCTGCGCGTAGATGCTGATGTCTGCAGGTATCGGCGCTTGGGGAACCGGCATGATGTTGCCCTCGAGGGGCGCGCCTGGTTGAAGGTCAATCTCGATGAACTCGCCGTCGAGACCCTGCGCAATCTTCGCAGCCCCGTCCTCACTGAGGAAGCCCGCCCGTACCATCCACTGCCGAGCCATGCGCCGCACTCCCTGCGCTTGGTAGGTGCGCATGACGTTGAGCTCGCGGAACTGGTCCATGCTGCGACGGATGAGCGAGTAGCCCCGCAGCGGGGTGTCAGGGTCCCGCGAGAAGTAGAGCGGAATGATGGGAACAACCGGGCGACCGTTAGCGGTCTTGTAGGGGATACCCGTTGTCTCGTGTTCGGTCGCTGCATCGGGGCGGTCTGCGTCTGCTGCTGCATCGGCATCGAGGGCACCTACCTGCACTTGCACACCCTCGAAGAGGTGCGCCTTGCCGTCTGCGTAGTCGGGCGACCACACAACGAGCGAGTCACCAAGCAGGTCGTAGACCTCCACGATGCGCACCCACTGCTCTTCTGCTGGGGTCTGCGTAGGGTCTCCCAGCCCAAGAATCTGGTCTTTGCCTGCGATGCCAGTGCTCTCAATCCACTTCGAGTACGCGCGAGCTCGCAGCTCTTCGGGTGCCTTGCTGTAGCGCTCGGAGGCCTCGAGCAAGGGCATGAGGTAGACGTGGCCCACGTAGCGCTGAGACTCCCAAGAGGTAGCTGTAGCGTCTACGATGACCTCCCAAGGCGAGAGAGCTGCGCAGCTCACCCTCTTTAGGGGGTCTGCCCCCATGACTGGCGCGAGCTTGACGAATCCGGCCGGGTAGATGAGCGCCAGGCGGGTAGCGTCCTCGAGCTGCTCGCGGATTGTGAGCAAGTACTGGTTGGCGGTGGCTTCGGCGACTTCTGCGTTTCCCCGCCCTCGGATGTCTGCCTGTACCTCTACGCTCGGGTTCTTGGCGTACAAGCTGCCAAGGTAGCTCTCGACGACTGCATAGGCCTTGGGCACCTCGGTGCGTAGAATGCCGTCAAGGGTCGGGGCGTTCGTCTCGAAGAAGCGAGTCATGTAGAGCGCGCGCATCTCGCGCAGCTCGTCTCGCCTGCCCTGCCAGTAGTTGTCGTGCTGCTGGCAGATTGCCTCGCACTGCTCGGGTGTCAGCATGTAGACCTCAGAAGGGCAGGGTGTGAGACCGGATGCGCCGAGCTCGGCTGCGGCTGATTAGGTCATCAATACGGGTGCGCCCCGATTGTAGCGCATGAGTGCGCCAAGATGAGGGGATATCGCGCAGGCACCGGTACGCTAACGCCATAGCCATAGCACTGTCATCATGCCCGCCCTTAGGTGCCTCGGGTGCGACCTTGCCCGGTGGGATGGTCAGGCTCCGAAGCTCCATCCAGGTGACGCGGTCTAAGACCTTCACTATCTGCAAGCTCTCGCGCAAGGTGTCGAACGCTTCGAGCTTGCTTTGCAGGGTAGTCACCCACGGCCTGCCTTTCGGGTTGCGCCACTGGTAGCGGTAGCCGCAATGCGTCACCTCGAGAAGGAAGGCGTGTCCGTGGTTATTGCTCTCGGCGAGCATGAGTGCATCGTTGTACCTGCTTGCGACCTGGATGCAGCGATGCGCCCAAGCTGCGGGCGTGACTCGGTTGTTCCGCTCGGTGTAGACCGGCTGCATTGTCGAGACCGAGACAACGCAGAGGGCTGAGTAGTCACCACCTACGCCTCCCCCGATGTCGACGCCCATCACGTAGCGGTCATGCGGGTGTGGTGCCTCAACCTCTCTTCCGTGCGCCTTGCCGTGTAGCTCGTGCTCGATGACGTGGACGTCTTGCAGCACTTCCTCTCCGTAGTACCCGCCCTCTCGGCCCAAAAAGCAATCATCAAGGCAAGCCGGGTACTCGCGACGGAACTTGTAGGGACCGAGGGTAGCGAGGTAGCGACGTCGCCACGCAAGCTGCCCGTCTGTGAGCTGGTAGGCCTTGGCAAGCTCGGCCTCGCTCTCCGTCAGCTCGAAGCCCTCGGGTACCAGGTCGCAGTACTTCGGCTCTTCGTGCCACCAGTGGGTGATGAGATGCCAACCGTTTTCGGGCGCCCCTGCGATGAGCTGGGAGAACCGGTCGCCTGGGTTGTTGGCGGTGCTCTCCAGCATGAGCAGCCCGTCACCTACTGCGCTGAGTGCTTGAGCGAGTAGTTCCTCTTGGTCGGGTGCAAACGCGAACTCACTCAACAACGCAGCAGCAGGGGAGAAGCTCCGCAGGCCTGTGCTTGACCTCGAGGTGAAAGCCTTGAGGGTTGCTCCGGTGTCTGCGAGGCGCAGCTCTCCCTTCGCTCGGGTGTCGAGCTCGCGGCGAAGGATGCTTGGAGGGTGGTGCATCCATCTTCGGTTGTCATCAAGCAGCGCGGTCGCACTCTCTGCCCGTAGTGAGATGAGCGCGAAGAGTGCAGCGGTAGGGGTCTCGGTCCACTGTTGGTGGAGCACCATCTTGCACGCGGTTGTAGCTGCTACCTGTCTCGCCTTAATGACGAGAATACGCTTATAGCCACGCTTTACGGCGTTAAAGATCTTCGTCTGCATCGGCAACGGGTCAAAGGGAATCTCTCGCTTGCTGTCCTTGTCCTGCACTCGATGCAGGCGACAGAAGGTCGCAGGGTCGCTCACTAAGCCTCGCACCTGAGCGTGCAGCGCAGGGGGTACGCCCTTCGGTATGAAGGTCATGTCCTGTCCCCTGCGTCTCGCGGTCCACCTGGCACCGGTTGACGGTAGCGTGCTCTACAGCCCGAGGTGTCTTCCTTGGGTGCGCCGCAGGCGAGACACTCCCCACGACCTTGCTCGGCATGGATGTGCGCAAGCTGCGCCCATTGTGTGCGTTTCATGTTGTCCTCTCTCTGGCAGTCTACCACTCCCCCACGAGCTTGAGCACGTTCTTGAGCTCTTCAACGTCCGGGGTGTCGGTGGCTGTTGCCGCCCGTGCTGCGCTTGCGTCCTTGCTCCACTCCAACACCCTCCAAGCCGAGTCGAGCTGCGCCTTGTTTGGTGCCTGCCGCCCCTGCAAGGTGCCCTCAATGCAGGTGATGGCTTCGGGTGCGAGCTTCGCAACCGCTTCAAGAATCTGCTCTGTTGTCATAGGTGTTTGCACGTAGAATCTCCGAGAATGACGTCGTAGTGGGCGGGGCAGACCCTGCACTCTTGAGAACCCCCATGGATAGCTCATAGTGCAGGGTGTGTGGGGTTTAGAGTTTTTTCTGGTTTGTTTTTTTCTTGGGTATTTATGGTCGGTCACAAACAGGCAGAAGTACCACACCCTGCACTATACCGAGTATCAGGGCATCCACAAGAGTGCAGGGTTTGCCCGGTGCGCTGAGGGCTGTGACACAACTATGACATTGATGGGACTTGTGGGCCATGTGTCCCAATGGTACAAGTGGGACACCTGACCCAAGGAGCCCACATGACCCGCACCGACCGCCCCAACAAAGCCAACCGCACCGGCCTCAACACTCTCATCCTTCACCGAGATTCTACGGTCACAATGTGGTCCTGCCAGCGCCAGCAATGGGAGCGGGGCACACCCTCCGACTCCGACCTCGCCGAATGCTCGCACAGTGACGCAGACCGCATCGCTCGGCACATCGCATGACCCGCACCGAGTACCTCGGAGACGTTGCCGGCCTCGTCTTCATCGTGACCCTTCTCTACATCGCCATGTCCCTCTGAGGTTCCCATGTCTGACTCACTCCGACACTACTGCACCCCTGGCACTACTGCGACGCAAGGCATGTGCGCCGAGCTCCGCAAGCTCGACGTCTACATCGGCGAAGTCGTCCACGAGATGCGCGACCTAAGCCCCGCAGACCTCTACCTGCGCCTCGAGCGCCTCAACCGGCTTGCCGGCTACACCCTCGCCGAAGTGGCGGACGGGATGACCGCCCTCGAGCAGCTCAACAACAAGGCAGCATCGTGAGTACCTCAACCTTCTTTCGCCCCCGTCTCTCGCTCGAGCTCGAGCACAATATTAAAGCCGCTGCCGCCCTCGCGAAGCTCACTGTGCCCCAGTACTTCGAGCAGGTCATTGCGCCGGTTGTCCTCTCGGACATGAGAGCGCGCATCGAGCGACAGGCCCTGCAGCGTATGGCAGGTGAGGGATGAGTAGTATTTACGAATGGACCGAGCGTGCATGCGCTTTGCCGGGTGCCCCCGATATCTGGCTGCTTGCCGCTGATGGGAAGGGTTTGATCACGGTGGACGGAGACGAGGGCCTGTATGGCATCGCGTCCGATGGGACGTGGTGGGAGCCAACGGGGCGGTCAGACAGACCGTGGGTTCTTGCTGTGGATGACCCCGCGACCGCTGGGTGTCTGTTGGCGCTGCTGTCCGCAGACGATCGCCCGGTGTCAGCCACACGCATGACGCCCCTCTGTGTGACTGTGTGGCGTCATGGTCTTGGGACGCACACGGCTCCCACACTCGGACGCGCGTGCATAGCAACCGCCGCCGTCCTCGGTCGGTGGCCTGGAGGTGCATCGTGACCCGCTCGCACTGGCTACTCGTCGCCATGGCCCTCACTCTCGCCCGGTGCAGCTACGACGCCGGGCACCGCGCAGGAGTAGAGGCCGGCTACTGGGACTGTGCCGCAGAGCTTGGGGTGGTCGGATGACCCTCAAGCCTGAAGAGCTCGCACGGACCGCAGTGTGGCGAGACCGCTACTATGCGGAGACCGACAAAGAGGTGAGGAAGCGCATCCTCAAGGCTGCAGGGGATGAGTTCCGCATTCGCCCCGGCGCAGTCTACAAACGTTGGGCCGATAATGGGATGCTGCCCGAAGAGACGACTCTAACCACGAGATTCCGCGAGCTCATTGCTCGGCATCCTTACAAGTCAGATCGCGAGATTGCGCTCAGCGAGAACGTCAAGGCCGACTCAGTACGGTGGTTTCGCAGAAAGCTCGGCATCTTGCCCGGTTGTGGTCAGCGTCGCGCAGTTATCGAGCAAGAGGTGGCTATCTATGTCCAGAACTGGCCGGACATGAGCCCCGGCGAGGTCTACCGCTCTATTCTCGCAGACGATGAGATGCCGTTTCGGCTGAGTCGTTGGGCGGTGCGAGACGTGTGGCACGAGCTGCAACGACAAAGGAGGGCATCGTGAGGCCCCGACTCAGTCCCTGGTACACCTTCGGCATCGGGCTGCAGCGCACGCTTCGAGAACCGTACCTTGACGCAGACGTGCAGCCCTCGGGCGAGTATTGGGCGTGGCGCGTCACCAAGATGGGCGGCGAGCTCGTAGAGGTAGGACTTCGCCCCACGCGCCGAGAGGCTTGTGAAGCCGCTACTGCATTCATGCTCAGAGCAAAGGACACCCACGATGAACGCACGACACCCTGACGCACGTGTTCGCACGGTATGGCCTGAGCCCCCTGATGGGTGCATGTACGTCGAGCAGTCGCTTGCCGGTGGCGACTACATCAGCACCGGCTACTTCTTTCGGGGCTCCGTCGACGCTCAAGCAAGGGGGCGCAGCGTCAAGAACTGCCGGGGTGTGACCTCGTTGTTCTTTGACCTCGATATGCTCGGCCTGGTGGACGCTGCTCGCCTCGCTCGAGGTGACGTACTGCCCGACAAGGCTGCAGACCGCAAGGCGCACATGTATCAGATGCCTGACGAGCAGCGTCAAGGCTTCCTTGACCTTCTGCTGCAGGACGTAGGGGGCCTGCTCGATACTGCCATGGGGGCACCTCCGACGCTCACTATCTGCAGCGGGTGGGGCTATCACTTCCACTACGCTGTAGACGAGGTGATGAGGACCGAGAAGGCTGCCCTGCAGGCTCTGCACGTTGCCATCGTTGACGAGGTCAATGCCCGTGCGGCCGAGATTGCGCAGGGCTTTCATCCGCCCTTGACGACCTACCACAAGGCATACGACCGGACCCATGACGTAGGCGCTCGACTCGCAAGGGCACCGGGCTCGATGAACACAAAATGTGGTTGGAGGCTGCAGCCTGTCGAGGTCGTTGCGGCCTCCGACACTGTGCTCACCTCTGACATCGTAGGCCGACTGCAAGCGCAACACGGAAAGCAAGGGCAGCTTACGGCAAACAAGGCGACTGCCCGCCCAAGTCCGGTTCCTGCCCGCAAGCGCCCGAGGCAGGCCAAGTCTGTAGACTGCGACTTTCGTACGCAGCGCCTCGCAGACGGTAGAACGTGGCAACAGTGCGCCGATGCCCTTGCCCCAGGCGAGCGCCTCAAGGTCATCTGCCCCTACGGTGGCACCAGTGTCGGTAGTGGGTTCTTCCATCGCGAAGCCGACGGCCGCATGCGCTACTACAGCGCCCCCAACGCCACCAGCTATTGGAACACCTACAAGCCTGCGAGCACACCGGGCTTAGCCGAGCTCCGCCGCGAAGCCTCAAAGAAGGACGGCACACCGGGCAGGGTGAAGAACTCGATGACGAACCTGCACACCATGCTCACCCATGACGCAGCGTTCAATCTCTGGTTCGACAGCTTCCGAGAACAGGAGATGGACGGGCACAACGTCATTGACGACGGTGTCTGGATGCGCGTCGTTACGCACATGGAGACCGCCTACGACTGGCACTGGCGCATCGGTCGCGAGATGCTGTTCTCGGCTGTCGAGTACGTCTGCCGCAAGTACACCCGCAACCCCGTGCAGGACTACGTCAAAGCGCTCAAGTGGGACGGGTGCCCGAGGATTGACCGCTGGCTGCTGGAGGTCTGCAACGTCGAGGACTTGCCCATACACCGCACCTACGCCCGAAAGTGGTGCGTCGGTCTCATGGCTCGGCTCTTCTCGCCTGGCTGTCAGCTTCACACTTGCATGCTGCTGACCGGTCCCCAAGGCTGGGGAAAGAGCACAGTGTGGCGAGAGTGGGCGAACTGGCCGGGGCAGGACGGCCTCTACAGTGACACCCGCTTCAACATCAAAGACAAAGACAGCTACATGCAGCTCTACTCGGCTCTTATCTACGAAGACGCCGAGATGGCAGGCAGCAGCAACGCCGACCAAGAGACACGCAAGGCATTCATTACCAGCGCTATCGACCGCTTCCGGCCTCCCTTCGGGCGCAAGCTGCGGACATACCGCAGGCACACTGTCATCACGATGACCAGCAATGAACAGGACGTGCTTCGAGACCGCACCGGAAGCCGTCGCTATTGGGTCATTCCTTGCCGAGGGGAGACTGCTGGCTTGGACTGGTTGCGCAAGTATCGTGACCAGCTTCTTGCCGAGTCGTATGTTGCGTACGACCAAGGAGAAGAGTGGTGGCTCACAAAAGACGAGACGAGGCAGAACCGCCGCGCTAACGGTGTTTTCCAGTACCTTGATTGGTTTTCCCAGTGCGCAGCGAAGGCGCACGACGCAAACAAGGGAGGCCGCCGCAACCGGTTCACCGTTGCCGAGTTCGCCTCTGCCGTAGACCCCAACCTCAGCACCCAACGCTTCGGGTTGTCGCTGAGCTCGGCACTGCACGGCGCAGGGTTCCTGCGGTATCGCAGCGCTGGGGTCACCTACTACTTCAAAGACTGCCCGCCCGAGGGCACTGATACTGGCATCATTGCAATCAAGAAGCTCACCCGTAGCGACTTTGAACTCACCACAAGTACATGAGAGGACACCATGTTTGACCTGTATAGCTTTACCGACGACCGCAAAGACCTATTCACCGCCCTTATCAAGGCGCAGGCGTCTATGGGCGCAGCCGTCAAGGACTCCAAAAACCCACACTTCCGCAGAAGCTACGCGAGCTTGTCTGCGGTCCTTGGCGCAGTCATTCCCGTACTTAACGAGCACGGTGTAGGCGTGCTGCAGCTTCCGCACCTCGATGAGTCCCTCGTGCAGCTTACGACCGTGCTCATGCACAGCAGCGGGCAGATGCTCAGCTCTACGGTTGCGACTCCGATGGACAAGAAGTCTAACGCTCAGGCAGTGGGCTCGGCTATCACCTACCTGCGCCGCTACTCCCTGCAGTCCATCGTAGGCCTGCCTGTCGAGGACGATGACGGCAACGCCGCGAGCGCGCGCACGGTGCAACGCAGGCCGGCTCGGCGCACGGTTCCCGCTACTCAGGACTGGGCGTCGCTCATTCTCGACGAGCTCGAGGGGGCAGGCCTGACCGTTGCAAATTTCAATACGTGGGCGTCTTCGAGCAAGCGCGGAACGCTTGGCTCTATGACTCCTGACAAGCTCAAGAACTGCCATGCGTGGCTGGCTGACGCCAACGGCCTCGCAATCATCAAGGCCACCATCACCGAGCAAGTCTAAACCACACCGAGCACATGAGAGGACACCATGCAGCTATTCGACAACAACGACGACACCACTACCCGCATCATTGACTTCTTCGAGACGACCCCAGGTGAACACCGAATGGGCAGGATCACGAAGCATCTCGGCATTGAGGGATGTTCGGGTATGGCCTACGAAAAGATGCGCGATAAGCTCACAGCGATGGCCGTTACCGGCACCTTGACCCGAGTGCAGCGGAAAGAGGGGGGGCACTACTACTACTCTTTGGTCGAGAGGCCTGCCCCTGCCTCGGGTAGCTTGGTGACGGCTTGGGCTTCTCAGGTCGATGACCTCAAGCGCGAGGTCGCAGGAATCTTGCTGATGCTCGACGAGGACATAAAAGCGCGCGACGAGGCTGCACGCCGAGTCGCGGAGAAGGTAGGCCGGTTGAAGGTCGCTTCTGAGCTCATCCGGGTTTTCGATTCCACATGGACTATGCCTCGCGCTCTCGTGGGTCGCGTCTGATGCCGTCGCTCTTCATCGGCATAGACCCTGGCCCCAAGAACTGCGGGCTCGTGGTCTATGCCGTTGCGGAGGGGGCACCCTTGGGCGAGGTCGTACTCTCCGAAGGCAAGGCCGACTCTGCCCGAGTTCGGGCGGTCATCGCCGAGCTCGCAGCCGACTGCCCGACCGTAGTCATCGAGCACACCCACCCCGGCCCCCCAAGCTGGTCAGTCATCCACACTACGGTCATGCTCGGGCGCTACTGGGAGTATGCGCACGGTCTCGGGCTGCAGGTGTGCCCGGTACACCGCAGGGCCGTCAAGGCCACCTGGGGACGCTCAGACAGTGCCATACGTCGCAGCCTCATCGAGCTGCACGGCATTGACCCCAACACTCACCACTACAGACAGGCAGGCCCCTTGCGGGGTGTGTCGTCGCACGCATGGCAAGCACTTGCTGCCGTGCTTACCTACCACAGAGAGAGGACAACATGAGGACACTACCTACACCCGAAGAGTGCGCGACCTGGACAGATGCGGAGTACTTCGCCTACGACGCAGTCAACGCAAGCGCACTCAAAGAGCTGGTCAAGAGCCCCAAGCTCTACAAGCACAGCCTGAGCGTAAAGAAGCCCCCTACCATCAACATGGTACTCGGCTCGGCGATTCACTGCCTGACCTTCGAGGCTTCTGAGTTTCAGCTTCGCTACGCCATCTGGGAAGGCGCGAGCAGACGCACGAAGGCTTACAAAGAGTGGGCTTCCGGAGTTGCTGCCGAAGGTCGGGCTATTCTGACCGAAAGCGAGCACATGACCGCCCTCGAGGTCGCTCGTGCCGCGACACGTCACCCGCTGCTGCTCGAGCTACTCGGGCACCCTGGCACCCACGTCGAGCGTGTGATTGTCTGGGATGGCTTTTTTGGTGTCTGCAAGGCAAAGCTCGACCTGTTGCACTTCTCCGAAGAGCACGGACTGATTGTGCTCGACCTAAAGACTACGGGCAGCGCACTCGATGAGCACAGCCTTACGCACTCGATGGGGCGCTATCTCGTTCACCTGCAGCTCTACCACTACTGGCAGGCAGCTTGCGCCCTGTTCGGCCGACCGGTCAACGAGGTGCAGAACGCTCGCCTCATCGCACTCTATGCCGAGACCTCTGCCCCGCACGATACCGTCGCCTGCGAGCTCGGCCCCGAGACGCTCGCACAGGTCAAGGCGCTGTACTTCGACCTTGCCGAGACCTTCCACGAGTGCCAACGCCTAAACAGTTGGCCTGGCTACCAACGTGAACGACTCGTCGAGATTCCTGCCTACTACACCAACCGGAAGTGAGAGGACACCATGCCCGCATACATCACAATCACTGCCCGACTTGCCCGTGACCCCGAAGTGCGCGAGACGCACAGCGGAACTACTATCTGCAGCCTGACACTTCCCAACGACTCAGGCTGGGGAGACAACAAGGTCACCACCTGGTGGAACTGCGCCATCTTCGGGAAGCGGGGCGAGACCGCCGCCCAGTACCTGAAGAAGGGGTCATGGGTCACAGTCACCGGAGAGCCGAGCCTGCGCAAGTACGAAACCAAGGGCGGCAAGCACGGTGCCTCGCTCGACGTGCGTGTGAGCGACTGGGGCTTTTGCGGTCCAAAGCCCGAGGCACAGCAGCCGAGCTCTAATCGCGGGGGCTTCGGGGGCGGCTACAACGCAGACGCACCTTCGCCCGACCTTCCGTTCTGACTCGGTAGCGTTGCT
>WLWE01000628.1_pt1 | contig 29979 bp, 28 predicted proteins | sample 6718301 | NCBI WGS metagenome assembly WLWE01 (sample SAMN12718691, study PRJNA515312) | sponge metagenome | isolation source: marine sponge | host: Mycale hentscheli | place: New Zealand: South Island, Marlborough, Capsize Point | collected 2003-05-01 | reverse complement strand
TCCAGAGTCCCTGTGTGTACCGGTACCGGCACGGGCTTAAACAATGTACCATTAGGATCCAGTTATGGCTCCGAATCCGTAGTTTTGACTGTTGATCATCTACCCTCACATACCCATTCGGTTTCAGCTACGGTTGCTCCGCTATGTAACAGTGGTAGCCCGGAAGATAGTGATAACCCGCAAGGAAATTTTTTGTCGAGTACATCCCCCAATGACTATTTTGCAAATTCTGCAAATGCACAAATGGGAGAATCGCCGGTTTCAGTCACTATAGAACCTGCTGAGGGAAAATATTTTCCAATTGATATCAGGCAGCCCTCGTTAGGTCTTAATTATATTATCTGTACATCTGGAATATATCCTTCCCGAACCTAATATCATAGTGTTGAAAGTTTCAAGGTTGTTGAAAGACACTCTTTGAATCCAGTGAAGTTCATTACGGAAGGTGTAATACAGTTTAAAGTTTAAAAGTTCTAAGTTAAAAGTGCAATTGAATCCTTATTAATACTGAGAAAATGACAGTTTTTTAGTGAGTAAAATAAAAGTTAACAGGGTATACATTGAATGTTGGTATCTCATCTCATAATGAACTTCACTGGCTTGTATCATTGTATTTTATACTACCCTCCCAGTAATTATTAAAAATAATTTCTTTACAACCACCCAAATAATATATCATGAAGAAACAGATATTGTTTATTTTTATCCAGTTGGCAGTACTCACCGGATATGCCCAAACGACTCTCTACAGCGAAAGCTTTGAAGCGGCACCCAGTGGTACTACCTATACCGTACAACCTTCATTTTTTAATGACTTAGGACAAGATTACCTTATAAGAGCAACCCCTGCAACTGCTGCTGCCTGGACAACGTCAACATATACCGGGCAAAATGGTTCGAATATTCTTGCCATAGAAGATGTAGATGGTATGTATGAAAAAATTAGGGAATTTCTCAATATGTCAAAAGAGGAATTTTTTGAAGACCGCCAATATTTAACATTATATATCGCACACAGCGACGATAGTAATGATTGGGAATGGATTATAGATATTATTGACCGAATAGATGATGATGATGATGATGATGATGATGATGATGATGATGATGATGAGAGTAGTGATGAGGAGTAGATAAAGATAGATTAGATATATAAAGATAAAATAAAATGTGAAAAATTTTTTGCGAACATTTTTTATTTGAGAGACCCCAATTAACTACCACTATGACGGAAGCACAGATACTTGAATTGACTGAAGACCCCAACTTAGCAAGCATCATAAGTGGTATTACCAAAATGACTACCGATGAATGTAATATTTTTGAAGACATTCTTAATAAAATTCATAATGTTAAAAGAGTTGATGTTGATTTTAATGTTGAAAATTTACATATGGACGGAATTGATATTGATGATGATGATATTGATGATGATGAAGTAGAAATTACAGCAAAAATATTTGTCTATATGTTTTATAATATTTTAATTGATAGTTTTCAAACTACTTTCTCCAATCTTATTAAAGAATATAAAAAGGTTTCAAAAAGAGATGGATATTATGATAAATTAACTATTAAAAATTTTAAACAAGTATATGATAGAGATTGTAAAATTTTAATTAAAAATAAAAAGGCAGATGGATTGCCCAAACCTATTAGAAAGGTTTTGGATAATACTCATACACATCGTATGGTTGCTAATTTCCCACATAAAAAACAGATTATGCTTAAATATCTTGACAACTTAGAGATTGATGATGTTGATGTTAAGATACAAGTAGATTAAAATAAATATATATATATAAAGATAAAAAAATAAAATGTGAAAATGATTTTAAAAACATTTTTTATTTGAGAGACCCCCTATTCAAGATGCCACTCAGTCTTTATAGAACTGGAACTTATATCAATAGGGTTTATAAAAAGTATAATGTTATAGATGATATTGCTGAAATGATTGATAAACAAGTTCATAAAGATAGAATGAAGATTATTTGTTGGGTAATTGAAAAAACTTTTGGTATGTATTCGCATATAAATAATAATACAAAAAATAACCATAAGAAATTTTTAGATAAGGCATTTGTTAATACAAATAAAACTTTAATTGGTTCTGTTATTAATTGTAATTGGTATAATGCTGAAAGACAGAGAAAACTTGTTTATGTTAATGTTGCGGATAGTGATGATGATGATATTACGCATAATGAAATACGCAGTTTTGATTATTACCGCCCTAATAAACCTTCAAATGACTATCCAAATTATATGACTTGGGGGTCTTATTATGGTAGGGGTAAGAGTAGGAGTTTTAAAACTCATCTTACGGAACTTGAATTTAAAGATAAAGTATATACTGATTTTCAACAAAATAATATGTTTAAAATGAAAAAGGGTTTTAAAATTGCCGAAATGGTTGATATATTTATTAAAAATAAAATTCCATTTACTACAAAGTTTAATAAAAAAATGTTTATTGAAAAATGGTTTAAATGGGTTCCAAAAGATAAAAAGGATAAAAAAAAATAAATATATTAATATAAATAAATGAAGAGTTATGATGATATTAAACAATACAAAAGATTATATTATTTAAATAATAAAAAAAGATTATGCGATTATTCATCAAATTATTATAAATATAAAAAATGTGCTGGTGATTTTACTAATGAACAAATTGACGTTCAATTAAAAGAATTTATTAATAAATATAAAAAACATAGTGATATACAAGATAATAAAATTAAAATTGAAAAAAACCATTTTATTATTTCTTTTGATTAATAAATGAAGATTGAAACTTGGTTATTTATTATTTCTGTTATTGGTTCTTTACTTTGTGGTCTTAAACTCAAAAGTAAATGTTGTGGTAAAGAATGTGCCATTTCAGTTGAAAGAGAAGAAAGAGATAATGAGATATTACGTAGTATTAGAATTGGTAAGAAAAGTAGAGTTCCAAGAGAATTAGATAATATTGATAGAAGTGTTCATAATGATATTTAATTAAATTTTTATTTTTATTATATTTAATAAATGCCACCAAAAAAGATAAATCCTAAATATGTTCCAAAGTCATTAACTCCAAGCGATAAAAAAAAACAAGTTAAAAGTATTAAGGAAGGAACACGAAGACCAAAAGTAAAGTCATTTACAAGTAAAAGAAGTTCTCACGTTGAAAAGTTTGAAAAGAAGTATGGGACTAAAATTAGTGATACGGCATTTATATCAAAAAATATTATCAGTAAAACTGGTATTGATAAAATTATGGCGAAGGGGCGTGGTGCTTACTTTTCAAGTGGTAGTCGTCCAAATCAAACACCTACATCGTGGGCAAGAGCGAGACTTGCTTCTGTCATAGTTGGGGGGAAGGCAAGACAAGTTGATAGAGACATTTGGGAGAAATATAAAAAATAAATGAGTAAAAAAGCGCAATTTCGCTCATTTTTGATAATATCTACTATTTATTTTCATTATGGGGACTTTTAAGAAATGGGCACCTTTTACCTTTTTTACTCATTTTTACATTTTTTACTTTCTTATACTTTTTCCAATTAAATAGTTATTAATTTATTATACTTTTTATATTTTTTATTTTTGTGAGTAAAAAAAAGACAAAAGAGTAATATAATTTAATATATATATATAATATATATATATAATATAAATATTTTATAAAAATATTTATATATATTAAATCATATATAATGGTAGAACTATATAAACCCTTTAGATATAAAGGTAATGGAGTTTTTAAAATGTCGGTTTATGTAAAAAATGAGAAGACTGGAAAACCAAAATTAATACATTTTGGAGATAAAAGATATCAAGATTTTAGACAACATAAAGACGAAAAACGAAGAGCATCATACCTCGCAAGAGCAAAAGGGATTAGAGATAAACAAGGTAGATTGACTTGGAAAAATAAAAATACTAAGAACTATTACGCTGTGAAATACCTATGGAATGGATAATTAGAACTAAAAAATAATTGTTTTATTTAATTCTATTTTTATTTTTTTTTCATTTTTCTTTTCAATTTTATAAATAAATCCTTTTGATACTTGATATTTTTGTAATGTATAATCATATAATCTTAATACTTGACGTAAGATAGTTAAACTTCTTTTGATATTCAAGTTATTTATAAAATTATATTTACAAGGTAAATATACTTCAAGTAATATATCCAACATATTATATAATTTTTCTATTGTATTATGAGTTTTTAATGATAAATATGTTATTATATTATTATCACCTATATCAAATACATTATAACACTCCAATAGTTTTTTTAATTCATCATCAGTTAATAGACGTTTAAATAATTGATTTAACATTTATTTTATTTTTTATTTTAATTTATTTATTTACTAAAATGCCAAATATTATTGATAAATCATTTGATTATTGGTATTATTATATTAAACAACAAAAACATAAAGAAAGAAAAGTTGAAAAATTAAAATTTATTTTTTCTTTTTAGATTTTTTAACATTAACTTTAACATACCCTTCAAAAACTTTTTCTGGTTTTTGATGTTTTTTCTCTGGAATGTTCATTGGTTTTATTTCTGGTTTTGGTTTATGATTACTAACACCCAATAATATTTTCTTTTTCATTTCGTATTCCATTTTATTTAATTAAAATATTATATTTTATATTATATAAATAAATGAGTTCTCAATTTATATACTTAAAATCCTCTAAATATTTGAAAGACAATGATGGTGGTTCTATTTTAGTTAATAATAGTGAATTGCCATATCAATTCATTAACTCTTTTAGAGAACCTATTAGGGTTAATCCTAAAAGTCAAATTGAAATAGTTTCAGCAGACCTCAATGTTGAACCCCTACACGATATATCATCTATTAATGATAATGACGCTTTCACTTATGCTGCTGGTATTGTTGCCGAAGAATTTAGACAAAAATTAGTTAAAATACCAAATGGAATTTATAGTAATGACCAATTGGCACAAAAAATAGATAATATTGTTAATGAAACTAATAATGTTGATGGTTTTGATATTAAAGTTTCATATGATGTTATTGATGGATTTAATGTTGAATTTTTTACACAAAATTTCGGTGAGACAGAAGATAAAAATGAATGGACTTTACTTTCACAAAAACAAGGTTTTGAACAAACCGACGCTGAAAAAAATACTGGTATTGGCACTTATGGTGCTGAGATATATATTAGAGAAAGAAATTATTTAAAATACCCTAATGTAGATGTTAGAAATAACATTATTCCAACATTAACATCAGCAACTTTAACTAACACTACGAAACCTACTAATCTTTGTAGTAATGTTCTTGTTCCAACCCTTAGAGGTATTGATGCTTCAAATGGAACAACATCAATGATATTAAAACCTATTCAACATTTAATTTTTCCAGATGGTTTTGAAACTCCTACTGCTGGTAAAACATTCACAAGTGTAATCGGTTCCACTACGACAACTGGAATTACGATTGATGCTGAAGGAGGAGGGCATAATCTTTCATTTAAATTTACTGCGGGTGCTACAACTTATCATTGTAAGTTCATACGAACAAGAGCAGATTGGGATACTATAACATTACCAAATTCAATATCTAATGGTAATCTTCCTTTTGGACACTTTATTATAATAAATACATCTAATCAAAATATAAATACTACATTATCATCTAATTTTGCCACTTTACTATTAGATACAAGTATTAATGCTAATAATTATAAATGGCGTTTGTTTGATGCTGGAACAAGTGGTTTAAGCACATTTGACTTTTTTCTCACTGCTAACCCGATTGACGTAAAATCAATGGCAACATTAACTTCATTAGGAAACTGGGGAAGTTCTGTATTTGGTTTGTCTCGTGGAGAATGTGCTATTGTTGGCACTAATCAAGTTGATAATGTTAATAGATATACACGAGCAAGGATTAATAATAATGATGGTGATACTCAAAATGACGTTAGAAAAAGAGTATTGATGGATTATGCTGTTTTAATTTCGCCAAACAAAAATGGTGATGATAATATTGTTAAAGTTGTTTATGGAACTCAAGATGGTTCAAAAGTGGCAGGTGAAGTTGATTGGATTGATAATACTACAAGAAGGACATTCTTTTTAAAAAGTGAATTTCCAGATATAACTGATGATGATAATATTGTTATTACTGCTTCTATGAATGCTTGGTATTGTTTAGATTTCTTAATTGGACACGATACAGCGGGTAATGGCGTTTTTAATAATGTAAGTGTAGTATCATCTACATTAGCAAGTTCTACTAATAATTTGCCAATGAATTTCAACGAAGATAGTTTTCCAATTATGCCAGTTCTTTCACCATCTAACGGATATGTTGCGAATAATCAATCAGCATTAATTTTTGGAGATTATAGTAATAAACTCATATCTACACATTCATTAGCAAAATTAAATGCTTATATGAATGCTACTTGGGGTTCTAATCAAGGTATTCCACCAAGACAAAGTAAGGCATTATATACTAATTATTGTAGAGATTATAATTTAGTAGATAGAGAAAAAGTTATTCAGTTTAACGGATGGGGTAATATAGATACTAATCAAACTTATAATATTCCAGATGGTGATGTTGAATTGGGACAAGAGATAGAAGTTAATTCATTGATGATGAAACTCGGTATGCCCCTTGATGATGTTGATACAAGTAGAATAAATGCTTCTGGGTTCTCACCCCAACCACCAGTAGTTAATGAACCTATTGCTGATAGAACGCCTTTTATCAGTAGATTAAATTTACATATGGGTATGCCTTCTGTTTTACTTGTTTCAAACGAAGAAGATGACAATGACCCAAATGATATACCAGATATGAGGTTTGAAAGTGATAATGAAATTATCTACAATGAAAGTCAAAACTTTATTGTTAATTTATCTAATCTTGGTAAAATTACTGGACAAAATAGTAATACTAATAGTGTTAGTGCTATTGCTGGAATAATTCCATCTGCTCAATTAACAGATTTTGGTAATTCTAAACATTTTAAAGCAGCATATCCTCAACCAGTATCTATCAATGCTAAAACTGAGGAATTGATTAATAACTTTGAAGTGAATATCAGTAATGATGATGGAACACCTGCTACAAGTCTTAGACACCCAATTAATTTAACTTGTAGATTAACAGAAAATTAAAATTAGACAATTTAATTTAAAAATTTTTTGTTATATTTAATAAAATGAATAAACTCCCCGATACTACTATTATTGAAGAAAGCGAAGAAGAAGATAATGAATTGATGGATATTAAAGAAGTTCCACGTGAAAGTCCGTTTGAAGAAGAACCTAAACCAGTCCAAGAGCAAGTTAATTATTCTATGCTCACTTCTAAAAAACTTAAAGAACTTGCTAAATCAAAAGGTTATAGAGGTTATTCTAAATTAACTAAACCTAATCTTATTAGAATGTTGAAAGGTGAGGAATTAGATGTTATACCTATTAAAAAAAAAACTAAACCGAAAGTTGAAAAAAAATTGGTTGAAACAAAACCAAAAGAATTGAAAAAAGAAGAAGTGTTAATTAAAGATGATGTTGTAGAACCAGTTGATGCTGACGCAACGACAAGCGAAGAACAAGTAGAAGAACCAGTTGATGCTGACGCAACACAAAATGAAGAAGAAGAAGAAGTAGTAGAAGAAGTAGTAGAAGAACCAAAACCTAAAAAGGTTATTAAGAAGAAACCAAAAAAGAAATCCACACCTAAACCAAGAGAACCAATTGTTAAAGCAAAAGAACCACTTGTTCAAAAGAGAGCAGATTATAATCCTTTCAAGCAAACATTTAGAATTATGTAAAATTCTAAAGTATTTTATTTAAATTATTTTTATATTTTATTTTATATAAATGGAAAAACATAATCCTATTAAAATATTGAAGGTTAAGGATAGAACAGATAAGAAACCACCACCAAGAGAATTAGAACCATACCTACCGGACGATGGGAGTGTTATTATGGTTGTAGCACCGATTGCTCAAGGTAAAAGTAATTTTATAACGGGTTGGTTTTTACACCCACAATTAGCAAAGGACTATTATGATACTATATATTTAATAAGTAATACAGCACGTGCTGACGACACCAGTCGCTTCTTAATTGAAGAACCCAATGTAATCGTCTATGATGATTTAAATTCTTCTAAAATAGATAATATTATAGATGGTATTATTGCTGAGCAACAAAAATACCAAAAGAAAGATATGCCAAGAATAGCAATTGTATTTGATGATATTATTTCTTCAATGAAAATTAATAGTAAAGGATTTGCTATTAGTTCTCGTGCGAGACACTACAACATAATTAGTTTATTTTATGTTGTTCAAAAATTTCGTGCTGTCAGTAATGTAGTGCGGGCGAACACGACACATTTATTAACCTTTGCTGGTATATATAACGCTCTTGAATTAAAAGCACTTGATGAGGAATTTGCCTCCGTAGGTGGAAATGAAGGATTTACAACAATGTATAAGAAAAATGTTCAAAATAATAAATATTCATTTCTTTACGGCAATCTAAAAACTGGTAAGACTTACCTTAACTTTGATAGACTATTACATAGCAATTTTGATAATTCAGCAAAAGAAACAAATAATGAAACGACAAGCGAAACTTCTAACGAAGTTAAAACTTTAGAAGAATAATATTTTATTTAAATTTTTAAAATAAATTATTTTATTAAAATAAATATGAATGATTTTCTACGTTCTCAAGTTTCACAAAGAGCATCTAACAGCGATAGAGTTTCTCAATTAATTAGTCAAAGTAAAGGTTCTCAATTTGAAAATTGGAGAGAAGATGCTGATAAATTATTTCAATCAAAATTACAACAATATAGCGATGACTTACAAGGTAATTTACAAAAAGAATTATCTGCTAAGAGTGAAGGTGTTGGTATTTTGACTTCTGTTCCAGATATTTATAAATTGGGTCAAGGAGGTTATAAAAATGTATTAGGTAGTTATGGTAAAGGTGTATTTGATAGAAGTGCTATTGAACTTAATAAAGGAAAAGATAAAGTCAATAGTTACATAGAAAGAAAAGTTGGAGTTAATGTTCAAAAAAGTGCTAAAAATATTTCTAATAGGGTTGGTCAAGTAAAAGACCAATTAAGCGGAAAACCAAGACAATTAGATATGGGTGTTCCAGTTCAAGCAGAAAGAACAGAAACACGACAAGCAAGTGAAGATATGAGTAGTATAACAAAAAGAGCAACTGAACCAGGTGGAGAAGAAAATAGAGCAGTATATACACAAGAACAAGGTATAGTTTCAAATCCAGAAACAGAGACAAGAGATGCTATGGCAAATGTTTCTACAAAAACTAATGCTACTGCTGATGTTAGTAGTGCCGTTAAAACAGAAAGTAAAATAACTAGTGCTGCCGATGATGTTGGTAATGTTATAGGTAAAGTTGAACCTATTGCTGCCGCAACAGAAGAAACTCCACCAGGTATGGCACTTGCTGGTGCTTTGGCAGTAGTAGGTGGATTGGCATTTGGTATTGATGAACTTTTTGGTCATCATTCGCATAAACCTAAAAAACCACAATTACCTACCTTTAGTAGTGGAGTTGTAAATACTCCATATAATATTAGTGCTACAATTTTACCTAATGTTAGTTCTCAAACTCAACAACAAGGAACAACAACTTTTTAGAAAATATATAATTATTTAATTATTTTTTTTATTTATATTAATATATATAAAATGGAAAACGAATATTCTGCCAATGATAATACACTTTTTATACCAACAAAAAAATTGAAGATATATCCAGATGCTATGGGTGTTCCTATTAAAGCAAATGGGAAGGGAACTTCTCAATTTGTTTTTACAATTCCAGATTACTTAAACTTTATTAATCCAGAAACTTTGCGATTGAGATTTGATTTACAATTTGAGAAAGGTTCTCGTGGTTGTCCAGTTCCCGACCCTGCTGCTGCTTGTTCTTCTCTTTTTAGACACGCAAGGGTTCAAACTCAAAATGGATTAAATCTTCTTGAAGAGATTGATGAATATAGTTCAAGAGTTGCGATGGAATATTCTTATGCCCAAGATGAAGGTAAAATTCACGACCGAGAATTGAATGAAGGATTAGTATTAACTAAAAATGCTCAAAATCTTCTGTTTTGGGACGCTCAACCACTACCAAGCGCCGGTCTTCCTACTGAACTTGGTTCAAAAAAAGTTGATATTCAATTACCTCTATGGAGTGGTATTTTAGGAGTAGATGCCAGTGTTCTACCAGTAGCAGCGTTGGGGGGTGTAAAACTCACAATGGAGACAAATACATTAAGAAAATCAATTAGATTAGCACTTGATAGTAAAAAAGGAAAAGGCACTACAATTGCTACTGCTGTTCTTGCTACTGAATGGGCAAATGTTTCTGCGGCACATATGGTAGATTTAGATATGACTGGTGGTGATAGTGTTCAATCAAATTATCAAGTCGGTGATGCCATCTATTACGATGTCGGTGGTGTTGATACTCTTATCGGTTTAGTTGTTTCAGTTGGAACTGCTGCTGGTAATAAATTTATTCTTAAAGTAAAAGGTAATGTAGCAGCAGGTGCTGGCAACAATGGTCCGGCACTTGCTCAAGGAACAGAAATTTATACTAAACCTATTGATAGGTTTGAAGGTTTTACAGCACCAGCAAATATCGTAGCAGGAAATGGAGATGCGAGCATTGCTACTGCCATTACACAAGGAGCAAAAAAAATTGATTACACTATTACTGATATTGAAATGCTTGTAGAACAAATCAGTCCCCCCGATAATTATGTTAGTGATATGGTTGCTAAAATTAATAGTAGTTCGGGACTAATTATGAACTATAAAAACACCACCTTACATAAGGTAAATTTAGTAGGAACCCAAGGATTGCTTAACGCTTCTATTCCCAATACTGCTCAAAGAGTTTATTCTGTTAATGCTATGCCATTGGCAAGTGTTGATACTTATGATAATGGTAATTTAACTGCTATTCCCGATAAGATTGAAGCATACCAATTTGTTATTAATGACCAACTAATTCCAGACCAAAAAGTCCCTCTGTCTCGTCTTTCAATGACACCTGCTTACGTAGAACAAACTCATCTCCAAGAATTACGTAAAAGTTTGATAAATAGTGGTGTATTTGTAAAATCACTACAAAATGCGGAAAAGAACTTTATTGTAGGTAGAGCAGTATCTCTATTTGGTTCTGTCAGTGATATTACTAAAAGTGATTTGTCATTAAGACTTGAATATGGTGCTGCGACATTCCAAAAAACTCTTAATGTTTATGTGTGTTCCGCAAGAACTTTAATTATTAGACGTAATGAAATTGATGTTGTCGTATAAAAAGCATATAAAGATAAAAAACTTTTTATCTTTATAAATAAAAATGACTAATTCATTGTTAGAAGTATTTGAGGATTTTGAGGAAATGGATAGAGAACATTTTTACAAACTATATATGAATATTAGAAAATATTATAATTTTTTTATTAAAACTTCTAAAACAGATATTGAAGCAAGAATGTTGGCATTTGACTACGTATTGAAAGATACAACAGATTTGATGTTTTTTAGAGAGCAAATGAAATATAGAAATATTGATATGAAGGAATGTTATACTGAATATTAATTTTTTTATTTAATTTTTTTTAATTTTATATTTTATTATATAAAATGACAATTATTTCACAAGACAAGAATAGTATCCTCCCAATCAATACCCCCGCAAATGCGCAATATGGATTTTCTTTGGGTTCAAGTGTAATTCAATTTTTAATCCCACAAAGTCCTACTTTGCTTTTAAGCAAAACTCTCCGTTTGAATGGGAAATTGAGACTAAATAGGTCTAATAGCACATTTGACGCACCAGTATTACCTTCAAATCTTAACTTAGATGGTAATGGAGCATATGAACTTAGACTTAATGAAAGAGTTGGTCTCAATGCTCTATTTGATACTATCACAATTTCTGGTCTCGGCAGTGGTGGGCAAACGCTTGAGAGTTTGAGGAACTTAGGAAGACTGACTGCGCTTACAAAACCACTAACTCATAATCAACACGAATACGATGGAAAACTTAACGGACAAGATTGTTCTCTTGCTTCTCGTAAAAATCTCGGTGCTGTAAATTGTAATACTGAGGTATTTTTCTCAATTCCTATTGAAACTGGTCTTACTATGGGAACAGAAGCAATTCCTCTTGGAAATAATGGTTTGAGAGGAATGGAAATTTTGATAACTTTGGCAAATGACAAAAATGTATTAATTTGTCCTACTGCTGCTGATAAACAATCTGCCTTTTATAGTCTTTTAAACCTTGAACTTTCTTACGATACTTTATCGTTTGATGCCGAGACAACAAAAATGATGGATACCCCCAGAGCAGGTGCTATGGAATATAATAGTTGGTCTCACCAATATCAAGTTATAAATAGTAGTGATACTCAATTAAATTTGAACTTCGGCACAAGTAAAACACTTTCTGTTCTTTCAAATACATTACCAACTACATTTATTAATAATGTTAGTGTTGATAGTATGGCAACAGATAATTTTATTAATCAAGTAGGAGGCGTATATAATAGTGCTGTTTTACTTAACAAAGTAGTATTTGGACGTGATGGTATTAGATTACCACTTGATTATGAAATCCAATGTGCCGATGAAAGTGCTGCTAATAGACCACGTGTGGAGTTGATTGAAGAACTTAAAGGTTCTATGGACGTTTCGGGTAGTGCTAAAACTTTAATTTCAGTTAATACTGAAAATCAATTGAAAACAAAAGTAAATCTTGATGGTAATGAGGTTGCTTCATTAGACCCTGCCGTAAATGTTCAATCTCAAAATAGTCCAGTTTTTGGATTGGCAGTCAGCGAGGATAGTCTAACTAAAGTCGGCAGAGACTTTTCTACTTCTACATTCACAATGAGAATTGAGAGCAGTCTAAATGGAAATTCTCCCCAAAGTATGAATGTATTTACACTTTCTAAAAATCTACTTAATTACACCCCAACTGGAATTTCTGTAAGTTCATAAATTAAAGAGTAGAACGAATACTAATAAAAAATTTTAATAAAAAATTTTAATAAAAAATTTTAATAAAAAATTTTATATAAAAAAATTTTATTTAATTTTTCAAAATATTATATAACTATATAATAAAATGTCTAAATCACAACTTCCCGATGTTCTAATCCCAGTCAATAAAACTACTATGTCAAATGTGGATATTTATACTTCCATACTTGAACCAGTAAATAAAAGTCAAAAGAGAATTATCTTTAACATAAGGAAACAAGGGATACTTCATAGTGGTTCTCGTATTAATTTCACCATTCACCCCGAAGACGCAGTTGCGAGCGCTGCTGGTGATTGTTTTCTCAGTTGTAGCGCTGGGGCAGGCGCATTCGTGGATACTGCTATTCTTAGAATTGGAACCCGTGAAATTTCACGTGTAGAAAAGTTTGGAACTTATTATGCTATGAAACGCTCAGTCCATACTGCTTCTCAACAGACTAATATTGATATGGTCTTAGATGGAGCAGTTTCAGTTGTCAGTTGTTCTCCTAATACTGATGGTAAATATGCTATAGATACCGGTGCTGCCGTTTATGCTAATAAAACAACTGGTATTACACCAAACAAATACAAACTAACAACATCACAAGACGAATGTGCGACTTTTAGTCTCTCTTTGGCGGACTTATTTCCAGTAATGAAGGGTATGATGTTGCCACTATTTGCCTTAAAGGAACAAGTAAGCGTAGAACTACTATTAAAACAACAAAAGGATACTGAAACTGGTAAAACTATTTTATTTAGTGCCAATCCTACTACAACTGCCACTACTTATGGTCTTAATAATATAAATATGTTGATTGATTATTTAGAATACGACGAGAGCACAATGAACAACATTAGAAATCAAGTAGAAGGTGATGGATTACCAATGAATTATCCAGATATTTCTTTGACTACTACCCAACTAATCGCACCTGCTACACCGGGGACTGGAGTTGTAAGACCAATACAAGATGTTCGTGAAGTAGGCACAGCAGGTCTTAGGGTTAATAATATTATGGTAGTTGATAAAAAACCTGGTGATAATTCACTTGTTGGCGAATACCGAAGCGATGCTATGATACACCCAGTTAAATATAATTGGAGGGTAAATGACCGCATTATCTATCCTAAAAAATTGGAAAATACCTCCTTGATGCGTAGTGAAATGGAACAAATTTTAGAATTTCCTATGTCTTGTCCCAGTGTTCAATATTCTCTTGATGTTCAAAATAACTTCTACACTAACAAAAATGGAGGACAAAATATTGTAATGGACGCAAATGTTAATTTTATGTCAAAATCCAATACCAATCTTGCTGGTATTTATTTCCTTACTGGTCTCAATTTGAGGAAAGGAATTGGAGGACAAGGAACAGAAGTCATTAATAAAAATGTATTACTTGAAAGAGAAACTACCTATTCTTTTAATGACACTGGTAATAGAACTCTTGACTTCTATGTTGAACACGAAAGGTCAATGGTAATCAAAGGTGGTGTTGTAATGACATCTGCGTAAGCAGATATGCTGATAGGGACAAGTGCTTAAAATAATAAAAAATTTTACTTTAAACAATTGAGAAAAATAAAAAATTTTTACAATTAAATTATTTTTATAAGGTATATATCATAGATTTTATAGATTTATATATTTTAGCATTTATCAAACATTTTTTTATATTCAACTTTAGGTTCTTTTAACAAATTATTCATTTTTCTTATTTGAAGATGTTCAAATAGTTCTGCTGCGTTATGCTGAAAATTTAATTCTGTCCAATCATCTTCAAGAATTCTTTTTTTAATAAATTTAGGGATTTCAATACTTTTCATTTCTTTTTTAATTTTTTTATATAAAATATGATATTCGTCGTTTAACATTGAAATAAACATTTTTTTTTTATTTTCATTTACATCTTCATCTTTCAATAATTTTTTAAGTTTAAGTTTATAAAAATTACAACAAACTTGTTTCAATTCTTTTAAAATAGAATATTGTAAAAGTCGTTTTTGTTCATCATTAGGCATTTTAGCATCTTTTGGAGCATCTGCGACTATGAGTTCAATACCCATAATGTTAGTTGAAAGAGATTGTAAATTTGCCATTATTAAATAAAGGTAGCAGTTTGTCTTTATATACTTTCCAAAATATGAACAAGATTTTTTCACATTTTATTTTGGAGACTAATTGTAATTTCTTTGATATTTTTACTATTCATATTTTCTGGTTCCGTAGCAATAGCATATCTTTTAGTTTCCTCTTGCTTTCCCTCTTGCCAAGTGTCTAAAATATTGAATAAATATTTGTTATTTCCTTGTTTAAACCAAAATCTCCAATCAGTTATATCTTTACTTTTCTCTATATCATTTTCGGTATAAAGGAAGTATATCTTGTTATTACTTTTTATAATATTATAAGGGTTTGGTCTTTTAATTCCATTAGTATCTAAACATTCTTCAAAATCAATTTGTGTCTTTAACTTTCTTTTATAACTTTGTTGTTCCCACTCAACAACATAACCGACAATATGCTTCTCCATTCTCTTTACTTAAAGTTAGTAAATTGTCTTTAAATGTTTTTTCACATTTTATTTTATTTTTTAATTAAAGTTCTTCAATTGCTAAAGGTATAACTTCATCATATTTAATCAAAGTAGTTTCTTCATCGTCTTCATCTTCTGGATTAGACCTAATCCATTCGCCAAAGGAAAAGGTTTGAACAATTAGTGGTAAATCATCTCTACCACCCATAAAAGATATAGATTGTATCCTTTCAAGTTTTCCAACATTTTGTATAAAGGTTTTAATCATATTTTCATTCCATTCTTCGTCAAATTTTACTATTCGTGTTTTTATTTTACTAACTATTAAAGTATGAGCGGGGTTATTAACGTCTTTAAATTTGCTTTCGTGATATTGATGTATATATTTTAATTTATATAATTTACTAAAATTTTTGTTTAATGATTTTAATTCTCTACACATTTCTAAATATTGTCCTTCTTTTATATCACCTTTTATATCATCAAGTAAATCCATAACCTTATCAAGATTATTCGCCATTCTCCTTACTTAAAGGTAATAGATTGTCTTTATATACTTTCTAAAATGTGAAAAAAATTTTTTCACATTTTTATTTTATAAAATAATATAAATGAGGTTGTTAGAACTATTTAGTGGAACACATAGTATAGGTAAGGTATGTGAAGATATGAATATTGATGTTGTTAGTTTAGATAGAGATTTGCCTAATTATGATAAGAGTGATAAAGAAAAAAAATATAAATCTAAAAATCATATTAATTCTTGTATATTAGATTGGGATTATAAGAAAGATTTTAAGGAAGGAGATTTTGATATAATAACAGCATCTCCAAGTTGCTTCTATTGGTCTCAATTAAGAAAATGTTGGTATAATGCTTATTATGATGTTGAAAATATGAAATTTAGTAGAAAAAAAAAAGAAGGTTATATTAAATTTACAGAAAAAGAATTAAATGATGATATTGATAGATATGGCAAACCACAAGTTGATAGAGTAATTGAAATATTAAATTATTTTAAACCAAAATTTTATTGGATTGAAAATCCCAAAGGAAGTTCTATGAAAGATTATCTATATGAAAAGGGTTATAAAAATGATAAAATTGTATCATATTGTAAGTATGGATTTCCTTATCAAAAACATACTCGTTTTTGGACTAACATTCCTAAGTTTAAAGGGAATGTTTGTAAAAATGATTGTGAATTTATAATTAAAAATGATGATAAAAAACCTAAACATTATAAAAATAATAATGATATAGGGGGTGGTTCTAATAGATTAGAAAGATATAAAATACCTCCTCAATTAATTAAGGAATTATTAGAATTATGCCAAAGTGAGTAAAAAAACCTAATTTCGCTCATTTTTAATAATATCTACTATTTATTTTTACTATGGGGACTTTTAAGAAATGGGCATTATTTTACTTTTTGCCAAAGTGAGTAAAAAAACTCAAATGCGCCATTTTTTGAAAGTATCTACTATTTATTTTCACTATGGGGACTTTTTAGAAATGGGCACCTTTTACCTTTTTTACTCATTTTTACATTTTTTACTTTCTTATACTTTTTCCAATTAAATAGTTATTAATTTATTATACTTTTTATATTTATTATTATTGTGAGTAAAAAAAAGACAAAAGAGTAATATAATATATAATATATATATATTATATAATTATTTTTATTAAAATATTTATATTATTTAAAATATGGATTATTCAATTATTGTTGAAAGCAATCAAGAAATCGCAAAACAAAATTACGAAACTGATTATGGAATTGCTATTAATGATGAAACCAATACAAGTGAATTTTCTAATAATCGTTGGAAGATTAAACTTCCGCAATCAATTCCATTAAATCCTGGCGACAAAATTAGTTATTATTCTTCAATGATTAAAAGCAAAGGTGTTAGTGATGAAGGAACAGAATTGATAGGAACTGCTAATGGTAATCACGAATTAGTAGATAATAAAGCAAGATTTCAACTTGGTTATTATGTTTATAATAATTGGTTAAATAATGCGATGTTGCCATTGGGAATGGCAAGTTTGAAAAGTCCAGTTTCAACTAAAATTACAACTAATTTTACTTTTAGAGAGTTTAACTTTCAAGATACTAAACATAATTATAATGTTTTAGATGCTACTGATACAAATATAGCACGAGTTTTTTGGAGTGATTATGGTGGCGTTAGTTTAGAAACTATGGACGATTGGATAAATAATGGTTCAAGTAGTTTATATCACGATGCCAATGAACTAAATGCTGCTAAATTTGGTTTTAATAATACCAATACAACAGCAACTAATAATCTCTGTCATTATGTTCCAGACACTCAAAGATTATATATAGGGCAACAAGATTGGATAGGTATGTATTCAAATGGTTATTCATCATATCACAATGAAACGTTGAGTGGGACTTATAGTAGTAAATATGATATCATCAAATCAAATGCCGATGTAGAAACTAATTTAGGATTTAATAGTCCAATTGTAATTGGCAATAAAATAACTGAAAGTATGAACAATCCTAATTTAGAAGGAAATGATACTTTTATAAATCCAAGACTAATTAATTATACTGAAAATTTGAAAACTGATACAAGTTTGACTTCTTACAAAAATTATTATGATAGTGATGTAGTTCTTCAAGTAGAAGATGAGACTTGTAAGGCATTTCCAACTACATTTGGTAAGATGATTACAGATATTAATAATGGTGTTGAGAATTTTTCTATTAACGCACCACAAAAAGCATTAACAACTATAGCATTTCCAACAGCAGCACAAAAAATAAAGTATTTTTACAATTGTGTAGCATCGGGGGATTATAAACGAACAATGGCGATGAGTGAATTATATTCAAATCTAAATTTAAGTAAAAATATTCAAACATTAAATATCAATAATTTAGCGAATACAAGTTTTTTCAGTGGTTCAACAGAACCAGATAAAAATTATCCACCAACACCACCATCAACAACCAAATTAATTGCTGATAATCCATCATACCCAACCTCATCACCATATGACCTTGGGGAACAATTTTGTCTTTTTGATAATTTTGATGGTGCTTTTTCAACCAACTTTGATGCTACTGAAATTGCTAAAATTACAAATAATATAATATTTAGAACTGATGGAGTTGGCAACCCCCCATTACCGACTGAATATGAAACAATTAAAAAACCAACTACAACTGATGAGTATTTAAATTTAACAGAAAATCAAGTTTTTATGACGAATATGGTCGCAAATGATGATAATTTTGATAAATTAAAAAATGTAAGAGATTTGTTAGAAAAACCTTCAAGTGATTTGAAAATAGATTATACAGACCAAACATTTTTAGATAGTTTATATTATAGTCTTGAAGTTGGACAACTTGACGACCAATTCAGTCAAAGTGTTTATAATATGGTATATAGAGATACTCTCAAACCAGTGGAAAATGGGATACCACTACCAGTTGCTTTACCTTGTGTAAAATCAATTGCTGATAAGTTAGAACCCACTGATGCCGCAGCATTATCATATAACCAATATAAAAATAGAATGAGATTGCCCATTTATGCTGGATTATTTTGTAATGAAGATAATATTAAAGAGAAAAGTGAAACAATAACTTCACCAAACAAAACATACAATTTTACTTTATTGAAAGAATGGAGAGATAATAAAATGTATGAAATAGATTTCCATTCCAGATATAACGCCAACAGAATACCAAGTAGTAATACTTTAGCATTACCAACTTCTACTGATTTTGATTTCCAAGATGAAAATGGAGATGTGTTTAACGATACAAAAATTAAAGAAAACGATTTAGGTGTTGTTGTTGCTTATAAAAATATTATAGAAGATGGCGATACTGCTCTTGAATTTGGATTAGGTTCTCAACCAGGAGCATCACAATTCAGTTTATATAGTGTTGATACTACAAGTAATTATAGTGTGAATACTGGTATTTTTGTTAATAAATCTGCTGATAGTGATTTAACTAAATTTGGTGATAATAGCGTTCAAACTTTAACAACTAACAATACGATTTCAGTATCTCAAAACACAACTAACGCTTTTAGTGAAACAACAAATAAACAAACCATAAGTTCAACAAATGCCATAGCAATAGAATATGAAAGCAATAAACCATTTATTCCAAGTGAAGTAGAACTTTATCAGCAAGCAAGTTTTCCAAACCCAAATGCTTCAACCGAACAAAGTGTGCTCGGTGCTGGTGTGTCTTTAACACAATTTTTAGCAAATAATACAAATTCAGCAATTACTCCAACTAATTTATTTGCTAATTCAGTTCTATCAAGAGGTTTTGATAACATAACTGGTGATTTTTTCAAATGCCTATGTTTGAATAATGGCAATGGACCGGCACTTTTACTTGTTAATTTTGGTGATACTGGTGTCCAAGTTGAAAAATTTAGGATTTGGGCACGAAGCGACGCACGAAACGAAATGCCAAGGCAAATGGTGATTAAAGGTTCTACTGATGGTGCTAACTATGTAGAACTATTTAATAATAGAACTAATCCATTTAATACTGGAACCGCACCATTATTTCAAGGGGATTATCCAGACACTACTCCTAATATGGTGCCAAGTGATAATTTAAATAGCGCACTTACAAGAACACTCAATAACCAAGCAGCATATAAATATTATAGTTTTGAACTTTATGAAAATTCTGGCGGTTCTCCTACTGGAACTCCAATAACAAATGGTTCTTACCTAATTGGCGAATTAGGACTTTACACATCAACACCAGACCCAGTTAATAATACATCAAGGTTTCCAAAAGAAATACAGATACAAGGACAACAGATAAATTCTACAACTTGGACTACACTTGATACTCATTCAGTAGAAACAGAACCATTAGCAGCGGGAGGTGCTACTCTACCTCAAAACCCAGTATTAACAACATTAATTCCACCAATAAAAGAACCATTTAATCAAGTAAGTTTAAGTTATAAAAAATTAAGATTGATTATAACTGAAACATTTGGACATAGTCAAAATTTAATAAATATTGGTGAATGGGTTTTAAGAAAAAGAAATAATTTCACGACCTATCTTGGAGATGCTTCAAGTCCTTTTAGTATAAATGATATAGATGTAAAAGCATATTTTCCAATAGCAGATGTAGAAAAACAAATATCACCAGACCCCAATACTTTTGTTAATTTTAATCCTAATAATCCAAATCAAAAGAACGCAATACGAGATGGAATTTTAAGTAGTGATATGGATATTACACTTAATACAACTAATACATATTCTACAACAGCAAATCAAGTAATTATTGGAGAAAATCAAAGTGCGGGAGAAAGGATAATTGGTTTAGAATACAAATTAACACAAAGTAATCCACTTGGTGAAGTATTCAATCATTTCTTAATTTATACAAGTGCTTTAGTTTCAAAATTACCATTTTTACCAAAAGACCTTAATATATTTGGAATAGATGAAGATGATAAACAAGATTTATTACAAATTGGTGAATTAGCAACAACCCAACCATCAGTAGCAACTGATGTTAATTTAGCAGCAAATAGTCCTTATGGTGCTAAAAATGATTTTAATAATAGTAATACAAGATATAAGTCAATTTTAATCACATTTAAATCAACATTTACTTTATCAACTAATCGTCTTGTAATACCAGATATTATTGTAAGTGGTTATGATAGTGCTAATCATATAGTTCATAATACCCCTTTTATTGGGTTTGTTTGTAGAAATCAAATTTCATCAGTAAATAAATATAGAATACCTCGTCCAATTTTAGGGGAGCACTTTGGAATTCCAAGGTCATTACAAAACAACTCATTATCGTTTATAAATTCTTGGGAGAGAAAGGTAATTGCTGACGACAGAGGAGTAGTTGTAGGAGATGTAAATTTGATTGATGGAGGTCTATTAAAAGTTGGTTTAAATGAAACTGGACATATAAGAGTAGCAGTGAATACTGACCTACCATTCAAAACACAAGCAACAATTTTATTAGAAACAGAATTTTATCAAGGTGGTAGTGATGGATTTGCTACTATTACTGGTGCTACTTTAACTAATAATGGTGCTCAATATTCGGGTGTTCCTATATTACAATATTCTTATGAAAAAAATGCTGGTGGAACAGACCCTTACCCAGAGGATAATGGTGCTTGGGTTAGATTTCCTAACATTCAATTAACTATGGGAGATTTCAAAACTTCATACAAAGCAGGAACCATTGCGAATACACAAAGTCAATTCCCTTATATGATGATAGGAAGTAATGATATAAATGTTTCATTTGATGATACTCTTACGAGAATGGGTTTTAATAAATTACATACTCTAATGAAAGAAGGACAAGAAAGTAATAATCTTCAAAGATATTATGATGGTTCAATGATATTTAATAGTGAAAAAGCATTGATATCTCCAGATGGCGAGAGCGGTAATGAAGTTATGAAAATTCATAATAAAAAAACATATTGTAATTCTACAAGAGCAGGTTTCACAGAAGCAGCACCGAGCGAAGATTTTGAAAAACAAATTATTCCAATAAGTAATCCAGCAATAAGACAAAAGGGTATAGCAAGTGGAATAGGTGGTGTAGGTATATTAAATATTTTTAATGGCAAAAAAGATGGGACATATCAAAAGGCAAATAGTTATAATTTGAAAACTTATGCTGGAACTTTATTTGATAAATTAGGATTTAACTTAAAACAACTAATACCTCAATTTGGACAGCAAAATACAATTTTCAATCGTGGATTACATAATAAATTTATTGAATATAATGATAAACCATTAAGTAATTATAATTCACAAGTAAAACCACTGACGACAAATGGTTTAATAACAAGCACATTAAATCAATCACTAAATACGAATAATATCAATTATTTAATAGGAAGCAGTGATGCGAATAATAGTCTTGAAAAATCAGTTCCACAAACTACCGATAGTTTAATAGCAGAAAATTTACCAGCAAAATATTCATATTCTCATATATTAATTTATTCAAATATAATTCCAAAATATAATTATGTAGCAGCACAAAAGATAAATAAAGTGCCAGTGATTGGGAATATTACGAGAAGTTATGAAACGGGAAATATAATTTACGGAAATCAACCAGGTATAGAGTATATAGTTGATAAAAGTTATATCCTCAGTGATATAGATGTAGATTTGAAAACGGAATTGGGGTTAGATGCTCCCATTGATAGTGGCAGCACTATTGTATTCAAGATTGATAAAAAAAAACCAATACCTCTTGAACTCCAAGAAAAAATAAAAAATTAGTATATATTTCATATTTCTATCATTTCATTTACACCAGTGTCATTATTTCATCATTTCATTATCATTATTATTATTATTTAGTATTCATCAACATCATCAATATCACAACCATCACCACCATATCTATATCCCATTAAGACATTAGTGGCAGAAGTTCTACTTCCATCTTTGTCAGTATAGTTATGTTTTTTTTTGTAAATGTTCTTAAATTCTTTAATTTCAAGAATTTTGATAATGAAATTTGCTTTGGTATATTCTCTTTTCCTTTGTTTAGTTAAATTTCTATAAAAACTATCTCTTGTAAAATCATCATATAAATCTTTAAGTCTAATAAATCCATTTTTATCTTCTACGATATGGTTATATTCTTCAGTATCGCATTTTTGTTCAAACCATTTATACAAATCATTACTATCCAAAAAATATTTTTTGTTTCTTGCTCTAACAGACTTGGGTATATCAAATACCATATTATTATTTTTTAATGTAGTATAATATGGTTGAAGATAATGAAAGAAAGCAATTTTCATATTCTCTCTCCATTTAAGAGTATCCAAACTAACATCTACTTTAAATGTAGTTATATTATCAATTTCATCTAAATCATCTGTAAATGTAGAAGCAAATAAAATATCTAAAACTCTTCTTGCCATAGCATTATCACTTTCTTTCATTGGCGGTTTGGCATTACATTCTAATATTGTGGTTATAAAAAGAATAATATCATCTTGATTTTGGTAAAGTCCCCTCGCTCCATCAAGGTTGCCTTCACCAGTAAATTCTTTAATAGTTCCACAATTAAGGGGACTATCTCTATTTGGTTCTGTAGCAATACCATATCGTATTTTATTTAATTTATTTTTGGCACAATTAGTTCCACCACTATTACCCTTTTTTTCAGTTAAAATAGAATTATCAAATTTACAAGCATAATTACCGAAACTTATTAAAGCAAGTTTATTAATAACTCCTTTACCATTACCACCACCACCATTGAATATAGTAAATTTTTGAATACGTGCTCCATACATACCAGATGCTATAATTTGTAATGTGAGTTGTCTAACTTCGTCATCTGGTAAAATTTGTTTAATCAACTTATCAAGTATTTTAGTATTTTCATCTATATTTTTATCAATTTTATAATCATAACCAGTTGTCATTGTCATATAATCAAATTCATTAGGTTCAACAAACATACCTTTATCTAAATCCCAAACCTTATTTTTAAAGAGGAATAAATGAGGGTGAGTATCAAATTCTATATTGTCATTTTCTAAATAAGCATTTATTCTTTTTATAAGATTTTGACAATATTTAACACCAGATAATCTATTGATAGATTTTTTATTTTCTTTAAGTTCTAATATATCTTCTTCTGTCTTCTCAGTCGCATTAAATTTAATAGTATTAATAGTATTTAATACCGATTTGTAATCATTTGATAGAAATATATTAATTTGGTGGTGGTTAATATCTTCTTTCCAATATACACCATTAAAATAATATAATATTTTTTTTTGATAAATGAACTTATGCTTAAATCTGTGAAAAAAGTCGTGTGCGACATCATCATCAGTAAAGATAGGTAATGTATTAAAATTAAATTTTGTGAATTTATTACAAATAGAATTATACTTTTCTGGATTGTCTTCTTTGGCATACATTCTCAAAGTTCCAATAGTTCTACCACCTTTTGTAGATTTATTCCAAAATTCAATAACTTTACATCTATCATATTTACTACTTTTTTTACTAAACTCATCAAAGACATCAAATAAATTATTACTGATGGATTTCAAAGTCCAACAAACATCAATCCATTTATCATAAATATCACTTCTTTCATCAGTTAAGCATTCAACAAGTTCTTTAACAAAATCTAAATTAATTTCATCATCATCATCATTAGGTTTGTTGATTGTTTTTGGAACAGCAACAGCATCAGTTTCGGTTTTAATTTTATTATTTTTTGGTTGAATAGTATCTTTAAAATTTTGAATTAAAGTTTGACCTTGTTCGGTAAGTAGTTTAGGATACATTTTATTTCTAAAAGAGAATTTTTTTAATTCATTAAATAGACTATCTTTTTTATAAGTTTGTAATACCTTTTGTTTGTTGTCAATAGTTCTAATAATTTGATAAGCATTTCCAAAATGCTCTTTATCACAACCATACATAACCCAACCATTTTTTTTATAAACACATTCATCAATAATACTTTCAATAGAATTGATTGCTCCAAGTTCTTCAAAATATTTTTTAAGTGGTTTACTCTTAACAAGGTCATTTCTAATAAGATGAGAAAGGTAATCACGTTCAGTAGTAATATCTGGAATTTGAATATGAATACCGCCTTTATAAATTTTATCATTTTTCTTTTTACCATTTTCTCTACCGAATACATACATAGTATAATCATCATTACAATATTTAACAATTTCTTTTTTTATAGCATTACATATTTTTAGAATAGAAGTTTCAACAAAAGCAGTTTCTTTATCAAATTCAAAATCAAAATCAAATCTAACATATCTACATTCTTCAATTGGAAATTCAATCATATTATATCTTTTATAACCATCATATTTATCCATTAATTCATAAAATTTTTCTATATCTTCAATAAACCATTTACCACCTTGAATAGTCGTATGACTATAAACATCTTCTTTACCAACTTTACAATTATTAAGAAAATCAATTAACTCCTCCATATCTTTTAATAAAGATAATAGATTGCCTTTAAGTAAATTTGTATCCAAAAAAAAAATCACATTTTATTTTTGGATAATACACAAAGATAAGAGCATATCTTTACATAATAAAAAAATTATATGTCAATATTATATTAGTGTTAAAATTTTACTCAAATAATTTAGTAATCATCTCCAAGTAAATTATTTTTTTTCATAAAGTTATATTTTTTAATATCAATAACTTTTTCATAATCAGTTAAATTATCATTATAATAAATTTTATCAAAAACCTCATCGCCACCTTCATACATAAACTTTCTTTTATAATATTTGAGAGTGCTTCTCAATCTACCCGCTTCTTTATCACTATGATATTTTTGATATTCATACAATCTCATTCTATCATTATGGGTTGTTGAAATGGAGGTAGTGGTCATATTAGGTTAAATAAAATATAAACTTTAAACTTTAAATAATTTTATTTAAAGTCTAATCAAAAAAGACTTGGGAGATAGTTTAACTTTCCAAATATACTAAAAGAAGGAGGAGTATGTGTATATCCGTTCTGTCTTACTATCTACGTATTATAAGATATTATATATTTTTAAGTAAAAATAAATTTTTCACATTTTTATTTTTTTTTATTTTCTTTTCTATTATAGACTTGTGTTGCCATTTCTAATGAATGAAGCATAATTTCCGCAACTTGTCGTTGTTTTTCTATTGTATGTTTTTTTTGACTATAAGTAATACGAGCATTTCTCATATCAGTAATATTGAATTGAATACCATAATATTTTTTTGTAAGTTTAGTAATAACTTTACTTAACTCACCATTTCTATAAAGAGTATCAGGTAATAGATTAACATATAAAAAGTTTTGTTCTTCAAATAACTTTTCAATCATTTTATTAAGATATTTTGGTAATTTATATCTTCTTTTACCAAATCTCTTTTTAGTTTTAAAATTATTTAAATGTAAAATTTTGGTTTTAAAATTATAGTAATTAATATTATCATCTAAATCTTTATCAGTTATACGAACATTTCCAAAATCGTCCCTAAGTGTTAATAATTTATATAATTCAAATAAAACTTTAACTTGTAATGGTATATCATCATTATTTCTAATTTCATTAGTTTTTTTTTCAAATTCTTTCCAAGTAATTTTAAGAGGTTTGAAATCAACATTATCGTCGCTTCTTTTCTGTGAAACAACATTACCTTCCTTGATTACTTGTTGTATTCTACCCTTGATATATGGAGATATTTTATCATCTAATCCTTTAAGGTTAGTTATAACCTTTGATAAAGGAATAATATAATCTTTATAACTTTTAGGATATTTATCACGGATTAGTTTAAGATTATAATTTATAACTGGATTGCTGTTAGGATTATCAATAAACAATTGGAAAATATTTGGAATAATTTTATCAATCATAATAATTTTAGATTTATAATTTTTTTTAGTAATATCAGTAAGGTCTTTACCAGTATATTTATCTTTCATAGTATCAATTTGCTCAAGTATATTATCTATATCTAAATCGGGTTTTATATTTGGTTTAGGTTCAGGTTCTTTATAATTTTTAATATCTTTGATAATTTCAATCAATGTTCTTTTGTCAATAGTTCTACCTCCATATTTATCTAAAAGTTGTTGTTCCATATTTATATATATAGAGATAATAGTTTATCTTTATATCAAATACAATAAAAAATTTTTTCAATTTTTATTTTTGTTTTAATATATAAATTTACTCAGTATCGCTGTCAGTATCAGTTTCTTTACTATCATATAAATCTTTCATACGATTTTTAAAATCGTTTGCGAAGCGACCATTTTCTCTATCATATTCTCCAAGATGTTCGTATATTTTAAGATACAATACTAAACTTAAAAACTTGGTATAATTTTCTGTTTGAGATATAAAACTATCTCCATAATTTTCTTTTTCATAAGTCATTGCTTCAAATACCCAAATGTTAGGCAAATTTCCATAATCCCATTTATAACCAGAAACAAACCAATTAACAAAATCACTTTTATAATCACTATACCAATCATCAAAATCTTTATAAGTGTTTTTATTAAAACTAATACCCATACCAGTATCTCCACCTTCATCGTCCCATTCCGTAATCATTTCCTCATCAAATTTCCTTACAATAAAATCAACTTCCCCTATCTTGTAAGTATCTAATTCATCTTTACAAGTGCCATACATATCTAATAAATTTTCATTATAATCAGTCAATATAGTAATTTTAGAAAGTAAATTACTACATTTTTCTCTCAATGTTTTAATAGTGCTATTAACAACTTCATTATTAATAATACCAACAATATCATTGTTAAGAACCTTATTGAGAACGTATGACATCTTAACTAAAGATAGTTAGTTGTCTTTATATGCTTTCCATAGTCTCCAAGGAGATTTTCACATTTTATTTAATATTTTAATTAAGGTGAGTAAAAAAACTCAAATGCGCCATTTTTGGAAAGTGTTTACTATTTTTTTTCATTATGGGGACTTTTAAGAAATGGGCACCTTTTACCTTTTTTACTCATTATACTTTTTATACTATTATACTTTTTATACTTTTTTTAAAAAAAAAGATAGTAATACTACTAATAATAATAATTATATATAATATAATATTTATATATATAATATTTCATTTATTTAATTTAATATAAAAAAAAATAATAGAATATAAATGGTATTTCTATCACAAGAAAGATATGTAGAACTATTAAGTAAGAAAAATGTAAGTTTTTTAAGAAGATTAGCAAAACATATAAACGCTAATACAAGGATAGAAGGTATTGGTCAAAAAGGGAAAAATGAATTAATAAATGAAATTATAAAATTAACAAATTATGATTTTGATAATGACAAATATAGTTTTCGTGGAATACAAAATGAATTTAGTGGAGGTGCTGAATATACATTAAATATTGTAAGAGCACAAGATTTTAAAAACCAACCAAAGAAACCAAGAAAACCAATTCAAAAAAGCGAAATAACTATTGAGGGTAGAGAAACAAAGAATTTTAAACTTGGAGAGAAAAATCTATTACCAAGTGGTAGAAGAACAGAACATTACCAATATTTTAAAAAAGCGTGGGATAAAGTAGATGATGGATTTAATTATAATTTAATAAGACCAGCAAGCGATAAAAGAACAATAGGAACACAAACAGCACCAAAGAAGATTTTAAAATCCTCTGGAACACAAACAGCACCAAAGAAGATTTTAAAATCCTCTGGAACACAAACATCGCCAAAGAAGATTTTAAAATCCTCTGGGACACAAACAATTAAAGCAGCAGAAACTGGGATTTTAAAATCCGTTGGTAATAAAAAACCAACGAAGATTTTAAAATCCACTGATAAAAAAAAATCAACCAAGATTTTAAAATCCACTGATAAAAAAAAATCAACCAAGATTTTAAAATCCACTGATAAAAAAAAATCATATAATTTAATATCAACAACAAAAAAAAAGAAAAAGAAACCAGGTATGAATTATATTGCCTAATAATAAAAAATTGTTTTTATTTTTTTTTTATTTTTTTATTAAATCATTAATTATATTATTATAGTAAATATTTACATATAGTATTCACTCATACCAAAAGCAGTTTCACCCTTGATGACGTTCATATGATGAACTTCAAGTGCGATGATGATTTTCTTGTATGCCTTGTATCGTTTGTCCTTGTGCTTGTGAGAGACCTCCTTAGATATTTTAATATCATAACATATCTTAGTCTTCATATGAGATGTAAGACCAGTCTTCAAGACAATTCTATTACAAGATTTACAAACGCAGAAGCGCTTATCTTTTAATTTTTGAGCATCAGTAAGTATCTCTCTCTTCTTACGTTCATTGTCCTCGCCGAACTGCCTTTGGTAATACTTGTCTTCCTTCATCTTAGTAAAGAGTTCATACAACTTCTTACCATCTCTACAAGTCTTCAAGTAGTCATCTTCCTTGGCAGCAAGTCGTTCAAAACGTTCCATAATGGCATTGAGAGTAGAAGTGAATTCTGCTTTGCTCATATTGATAGATATGGGGTTGGATGACTAAAATAGTGCTCAGTCCAACTTTCACATTTTAGGATGGATTATTTTTTATATGCCGCCGCCCACCCACTAAAGATAGTCTCTTAGTGGCGACTGAGACTAAAGGACTTTTTTAGTCTCTAAATCCATTTTGAGATTTTAAAATCCATTTTGAATATTTTATATGCTCGGTAATTAATTTATATTCCACTGGGGGATATTTAATAAATATCCCCCAGTGG
>WLWE01000620.1_pt1 | contig 30092 bp, 16 predicted proteins | sample 6718301 | NCBI WGS metagenome assembly WLWE01 (sample SAMN12718691, study PRJNA515312) | sponge metagenome | isolation source: marine sponge | host: Mycale hentscheli | place: New Zealand: South Island, Marlborough, Capsize Point | collected 2003-05-01 | reverse complement strand
TTAAAGGCAGAAAGCCGGTAGAAATCAAAGCAATTCTAAAGCGAAGATTAAATGTAAAAGAAGATTGGATACTTGATGGGGTACAAGCTGTCGAATATGGCTTTGCTGACATACTATTTGGTAGGGGTCAAAATACATCCATAGAAAATATACTTAAGAGACTGTAATGAAAAAACAAAACATCGAAAAAGTTTTGCAAGACGCATGGCTTGGCATAAGTGTAAAAGACGAAGATTTATTTAATCCGATTGATTTTATATTTCACGATGGTGATACCGACAGAATCCTAGAAAGAATAGCTTGGCTCTTTATGCAGCCAGAGTATTTTTCGTTCGCATGTAAATATATCTTGAATATAGAAATATCTCCGTTTCAGTCTCTGCTACTAAAAGAAATATGGAATAAGAAATTTCCAATGCTTGTTGGTAGTCGTGGTATGGGTAAGTCGTTTATACTTTCTGTTTATCCTCTCCTTCGAGCCCTGTTTATGCCACGAAGAAAGATCATCGTTGTTGGTGCGGCATTTAGGCAGTCGAAAGTGCTTTTTGAATACATGGACACTATTTGGAAGAACGCACCCGTCTTAAGGGATCTGTGCGGCTCTAGGAGTGGACCAAGAAGAGATGTCGATAGATGTATAATGCATATTGGAGATAGTACAATTACATGCCTTCCTTTAGGTGATGGAAGTAAGATTCGTGGTCAGCGAGCAAATGATATTATTGCTGACGAGTTTGCTTCTATTCCTAGAGATATTTTTGAAAATGTTGTAGCTGGTTTTGCTGCGGTGGCAGCTTCGCCTATAGAAAAAGTAAAACAAAAAGCTCAAGAGAAAAAAGCAAAAGAATTAGGTGTTGTAATCGAAGACCCTAGTCAACAATCCGGTGTAGTTGAGAAGTCAAACCAAATTATTTTATCTGGTACGGCATACTACGACTTTAATCACTTTGCAGATTACTGGAAGAGATATCGCTCAATTATAAACAGTAAGGGTGACAAGTTTAAATTGCAAGAAGTGTTTGGTCAGAATGTTCCAGATGATTTTGCTTGGAATGAATATTCAGTAATCCGTATGCCTGTCACGTCTTTGCCTGATGGCTTTATGGACGAGGGACAAATTGAAAGAGCGCGAGCTACCATACACTCTGGTATTTTTCAAATGGAATATGGAGCATGCTTCACTACGGACAGTCAGGGCTTTTTCAAGAGGTCATTAATAGAAAACTGTATAGCTTCAGAAGAGAACGGATTAAAAATAAAAGGCGAAGAAGTACAATTTGAATCAATGCTTAAAGGTAACCCGGAGAAAAAATATATATTTGGTGTTGACCCGGCATCGGAAGTTGATAATTTCAGCATTGTAGTTTTAGAATTAAATGCGACCCACAGGAGGGTTGTTCATGTCTGGACTACAAACAGGAGTCAACATAGAGATCAACTCAAGGCGCACCTTGTGGACGAAGACGATTTTTATTCTTACTGTGCTAGAAAGATTAGAAATCTAATGAGAGTCTTTCCTTGTGTAGAGATTGCGCTAGACGCTCAGGGCGGTGGTATAGCTGTCATGGAAGCCTTACACGACAAAGACAAGGTTCAAGAGGGTGAGCTCAAGATATGGCCTGTTATTGATTGGGACAAACCAAAAGATACAGATAATGAACAAGGTCTACATATTTTAAAGATGTGTCAGTTTGCAAAGTATGATTGGTTAGCAGAAGCAAATCATGGACTTAGAAAAGACTTTGAAGACAAGCTCGTGTTATTTCCTGCCTTTGACGCGGTTAGTCTTGGGCTATCTGCAGAAGAAGATAATAGGACAGGCAGAATTTACGATACGCTAGAAGACTGTGTTATGGAAATAGAAGAACTAAAGAATGAGCTTTCTATGATTATTATGACTCAAACAACCACGGGAAGAGAACGATGGGATACCCCTCAAATAAAGGTGGCGGCGGGAAAAAAGAGCCGACTTAGAAAAGACCGCTACTCTTCTTTAATTATGGCGAACATGAGTGCTAGACATTATGGTATTAAGCAGTCAGTTACTGAATACGATCATTATGGAGGTTTTGCCAACAGAAATGAACCACAAAAAAAGAAAGATGACGGCCCGCTCTACAATGGCCCATCATGGTTTACAGAAAATATAGGCGATATTTATTAATTGTGTGTATAATCATTTACAATACAATTAACAATACCATTGATTGGAGAGCAATATAAATGTCAGATGATCTATACTTAACATGGGGCGATGAACAAGAACGAAGTAAAGCATATGAAAAGGCATCGGACAACGTTAACGCTTACGATGGTGTACAGAAGTCTTTTGCATATGACTATCGAACATTCATTGATGTTGAATCAAATCGCTCTGTAAGACCTTCTTTTTACCGCAGTGACTATACCGCTTTCCGTCCCGGAGAAGCTGTACCTAAACAGCAGAAGCGTATCATCAAGATGTGTATGCAGGCTTATGACAAGGTTGGTATCATCAGAAACGTTATTGACTTAATGGGCGATTTTGCTTCTCAAGGAATTACTTTGGTTCATCCAAATAGAAATGTAGAGAAGTTCTATCGAAAATGGTTTGAAAATGTAAATGGCATTGATCGCTCTGAAAGGTTTTTGAACTATTTGTATAGATGCGGAAATGTTGTAGTAAAAAGGCGTACTGCTCGCATAAATAAAAACAAAGAAGCAGAAATGAAAAGAAGTACCGCTGCCGCCGACATGAAGATAGAAAATGTTCCGGTAGAACGAAGAGTTATACCTTGGAAGTATGACTTCTTGAATCCTATGGCTGTTGATGTAAAAAATAATGGCGGAGAGTTCGCTGGGGATTTAGAATATGTTTTAAAAGTTTCAAAGAACACTATAAATTCCATGATGACCTATCAAGGTAGAAAAGGGGTTAATAAACAGCTTCCTACGGACATAATGAGGAAATTCAAAAACGGTGATAGAGAAATTGAGCTAGATCAAAATAAGCTTTCTGTATTCCATTACAAAAAGGATGACTGGAATCTTTGGGCAAACCCAATGATCTATGCTATTCTTGATGACATTATTATGTTAGAAAAAATGAAGCTCGCTGACTTAGCGGCTCTAGATGGTGCTATTTCAAATGTTCGGTTATGGACTATTGGAGATTTAGATCATAAGATTATTCCTACGAAAGCTGCTATCAATAGACTGCGTGATATTTTGGCTAGTAACGTCGGTGGTGGTACAATGGATTTAGTCTGGGGTCCAGAAATCGACTTCAAGGAAAGCAGTACTCAGGTATACAAATTTTTGGGTGCAGAAAAATACCAACCTGTTTTAACTAGCGTTTATGCTGGGCTTGGAATTCCTCCTACACTCACTGGAGCTGCTGGCGCAACTGGAGGATATACTAATAATTATGTTAGCCTGAAAACACTTATTGAAAGATTAGAATACGGTAGAGAAGTATTAAAAGGATTCTGGGCTCAAGAAATTGCAATGGTACAAAAGGCGATGGGCTTTAGGTTTCCAGCTGAAATGCATTTTGATTCAATCATATTATCTGATGAAGCTGCGCAAAAGCAGTTGTTAATGCAGTTGGCAGACAGAGATATTATATCTCAAGAAACCTTATTAGAACGATTTAGAGAAATGCCGGGAATTGAAAGGATTAGAGTTCGTCGAGAGTCTAGAGAAAGAACTAAAGACTCTTCTGCTCCACGAAAGGCTGGCCCTTTCCATAATCCACAGCATTCAGATGATGTTGCAAAATTAGCTATTACAAAAGATTTGCTTGACAATGAAGAGTATCTAGAAACTCTTGGTTTGCCTCCTGCAGAAAATCAAGCTGAAGTGGAGACAGAGCAGGTCAAAAGGGTGGAAGATAATTCGTCTCCTGAACAAGAAGAGGCATATGATCCAGTCAGTGAAAATCCTGATGGTGGCAGACCTATGCACTCCAGAGATTCTGGGCCAAGAAAACAGAAGCGAGTTCTCCCTAGAAGCGGAGAGGGTGTAGCTAAAACTTTATGGGCCTATGAAGCCCAGAAATCAATTGCGGAATTAGTTATGCCTATGGCTTTAGCTCACTACAATAAGAAAAGTGCTAGAAGCCTTACAAAATCAGAGTTTGATCAGCTGGAGTATCTTAAATTATGTATTCTTACAGGCATGAAACCTTACATGGAAATAGATGCAGATGTTATAAAATCAATTATTGATTCGAGCACAAAACCATCTAAAGATTTCACTCAATCCATTGAAAACTCCATTGCATCTTTTGTGGATACGCAAAACAGAAAGCCAAGTGTTGATGAAATGCGCTATATTTACGCTTCAACGTTTGCGAGTTATAGTTAGTTTTACGGCAAAAAATTAACTATTATATTTTTTTTGTGTATTATGATGTAAGGAGATCTTCATTATGAAAATATATGCACAAGAAATACAAGATGGTCTTGAGCAAGTAATTAAAGAGAACAACACAATTGCGTATTGTTCCGATATTATTTGTCAGGACGATACTTTAAATACTAGCGAAGCATCAGTTGCCGCTGATAAGGCTGTCGCTAGGTCTTTCTTTGAGCTTCATGAATCCAAAGCAGAAAATAAAGATCAAATAGATTTATACTATTTAAGTTCTGTTCTAGTTAGCAGTGGCTGGAATAAGAACGATGATGTATTTGATGCTAAGGAAATGTGGGAAGCTCGTTCCACTCCTGAAGATAAACAGTTCAATTATGGCCACAATGAAAAAGATATCATTGGACATATTACTGGTAACTATGTTACGGACTTTAGTGGAAACAAGTTAGATAGCAAGTTGTCTTGGGAAGAAGCCGGATCACCAACAGACTTTAATATTATCTCAACTGGGGTACTATATAAGTCTTGGAGTGACATGGATCTTCGCGAGAGAATGCACAATATAATCGAGGAAATTGAAGAAGGAAAATGGTTTGTCTCGATGGAATGTATGTTCCCAAATTTTGATTATGCTTTAAGAAGTTCTGAAGGCCAAACCAAAATTGTAGCAAGAGAAGACGCTTCGGCATTTTTGACGAAACATCTTCGGGCTTACGGGGGAACAGGAAAGTATGAGGGTTACACAGTAGGTCGTTTATTAAGAAATATATCTTTCTCTGGCAAGGGCTTGGTTTCTAAACCTGCTAATCCTCGAAGTGTCATTTTGAATGACAACCAAAGTTTTAGTGAATTTGAAAGTGAATTAGTTACTGTTTCATCTATAAAGGAGAACAATATGTCCGATGTATTGCAGAAACAGTTGGATGACGTGAAAGCTGAACTTAATGAAGCTCGCGCAACCAACGAAACTATGAAGCAGGAAATGGAAGCACAGAAGTCTGAAGCTATTGAAAGTCAGCTTAAAACTTTTGAAGCCGAAATTACTGCTAAGGACGAAGCTATTGCTGAAGTCCAAGCTAAAGCTGATGAAGCTTTGGCAAGAATTGCTGAATTAGAAGAAAATCTTTCTACTAGTGAAGCTGCTAAAGAAGAAGCAATCGCTAAGGTTGCAGAAATCGAAAAAGCCGCCGCTCTTGAAAAGAGACTTGTTGCTTTGACGGAAGCCGGACTTGAGGGTGAAGAACTTGACGAAGCTATCGCTAAGTTTGAAAGTCTTGATGACGAAACTTTTGACTTTGTTGTTGCAAAAGTGAAAAGAACTGCAACTATGAAGAAAGAAAATCCTTTTGCAAAAAAGGATAAAGAAAAAGAAGAAAAAGAAGAAGAAGAAAAGGCACAGAAAAAAGTTAAAGCTGACGAAGTTCTTGAAGAAGAAGTTGAAGAAGCAGAAGCAAGTGTCGAAGTTCTTGAAGAAGTAGAAGAAGAAGCTGACCTAGCAATGGCTGAAGCTATTGATGAAGAAGATCCTACAGAGGAACTTCGTTCTACAGCTAGTGAATGGTTTGGATCTCTTCTGAAATCAACTGCAAACCTTAAGTAATTTAACAAGGAGAAATATATAATGGCTCTTAAATCAGATAGAAATGAACTGCAGACCGACATTAGCTTCTTCATGAATGAAGCAGCTACTAGAGGTGGTGTAGTTTCTTTAAGTACTGGTGGTAGTGGTGCTGCTATGGATCAAGGCGCTGCTTTGGTTACCTACACAGCTGCTTCCGGTAAAGCTCCTCTTGGTATTTTGTTGAATGACATGGTTGATCTTGACCTCACACGTCAGCACATCAATCAGCATAAAGATGAAATCCAAAAGGGTGGAAAAGTTACGATCCTTCGCAAGGGTTATGTTGTTACAAGTAGTATTTCTTGTGCAACTGCACCTGTAGCTGGGGAACCTGCTTTTATTACGTTCAGTGGTAATATCGCTAACAGTGGTACAATTACTGACCACAGTGGTACAGCAAACACTCCAATTGGAATTTTCTTGTCTAGCAAAGACGAAGACGATTACGCAAAGATTGAAGTTGATTTGCCCGGTACTCCTGCTCGCGTACGCAATCCTTAAATTTAGCCCTCTAAAGGAGAATAAGATAATGAATATTAAAGAACGTCCTTCTGATGAATTCATCGCATTGCTAAAGCAATCCGGTAGTTCAGATAAAGCAGTGGCTATTGAAGCTCAGCGCGAAATCGCTAAAGCTTTGGAATTGCCACTACGTAAAGGTGTTTTATTCGGTGATGTTGTAACTTCAATTTATGAAGCTATGCCACTTGAGCCGGGTGCCACGCCTGAATTCCCTCTTGACCTTCTTGCTCCGGGTACAGAAAGCGAACATGTCGCTTATACTAATCCGGGTCACGGTCGTATTCCAGAACGTAGCGTCGAAGGCGATTACGTAATGGTTAACACTTACGGCATCACAAGCTCGATTGACTTCTTGCTTAAGTATGCTCGTGAAGCTAACTGGAATGTTGTTGCTCGCGCAATGCAAGTTTTGGAAGCTTCATTTGTAAAGAAAATCAACGACGACGGATGGCACACATTGCTAGCCGCTGCTGTTGATAGAAATATCTTGGTCTATGATGCCGATGCCGCTGCTGGTCAGTTTACAAAGCGTCTTGTATCTTTGATGAAGACTGTAATGCGTCGTAATGGCGGTGGTAATAGTGTTACTGCTAATGGTCGCTTGAGCGACATGTACCTCTCGCCAGAAGCAATCGAAGATATCCGTAACTGGGGTGTCGATCAGCTTGACGAAGTTTCACGCCGTGAAATTTACGTTGCAGGTGACGACGGAGCTTCAATTACTCGTATCTTCGGTGTAAACCTTCACGACCTCTTTGAATTTGGTGACAACCAAGAATATCAAAACTACTTCACTAGCGATCTCGGCGGTTCCCTCCAAGCAGCTGATGTAGAATTGGTAATCGGTTTGGACCAAGCTTCAAACGATAGCTTTGTAATGCCCGTTAGAAAAGAAGTTGAAGTTTATGAAGACGAAGCTCTTCACAGACATCAGCGTCAGGGTTACTACGGTTGGGCTGAGATTGGATTTGGTGTTCTTGACAATAGAAGAGTTCTCGCTGGCTCATTCTAATTAGAACCTGATTCTATAAGAAACCGCTCTATTGTAATGATAGGGCGGTTTTTTTATTTGCTATGACTATTTATTGTGTATACTAATACAGAAGCAGTAGCTTTATTATTAATATAAGGGAAAAATAAAATGGCTTGGACAACAGATTTACTATTATTTGTAAGAACCTTAATTGGTGACTTAGATAGCTCTAAGTATACCGATGCAAGGCTTCAGCAAATTATCGCAGTTGGAGCCTATAATGTTAACGATGCATCTGATTTCGATTACACATACACAGTAGATATCGCAGCAAAAACCATCAGTCCTGATCCTGTTGTAAACAAGGATACAGATTTTACGGTTTTAACCGCTTATAAATCAGCATGTATAATCATAGGCAGTGAAGTTAAAACAGAAGCAGCTAACTCTTTATCTCTAAGGGATGGTCCCTCTGCAATTGATCTTAGGGGAGTTGCTACAACTCTAAATGCTCTCTATAAAGATCTCTGTGAAAAATATGAAGAGCTACTAGATGCATATAAAGCAGGTGCCCGAGTTTATGGTCAAGCAATTCTTGGTCCTTACAGTCCGGGAAGTGCTATCGTTAATTCACAATTCCAATACGGATATAGTCGTTCAGGTACTATATTTGAAAATCAATAAAGGAGATAAAAAATGGCTATTGTACAAAAAATCAAAAATGGCGACGGCCAGCCTAATGGCGGCGAAGGCATCGTTGGCATGGCCGGTGCCAAAGGCTTAAATGCAGCAGAAAAAATAGGAGCAAACGTTAGCTTGACTCCTTTTCCTCCATTGACAGCCAGTCAGTTAGATGAATCTAATAGTGTAATAAATGCAGCGTTGAATCATAAGTTTGATGCCGACAATGTTAACTTTGCGCCAATCGGACTGGGTTTAGCTGGTGGAGAAAATGCCACAGGTGTTGTTGTCAGTGCTATCACTGGAAGAAGTATCGAGGTCGTAGACTATGTTGTTGTTGCAGAAAAAGCTACAACGATTGAGTTCTTAGGAGCCTCAACGCCTCTAGTCAGTGGTGTTCATGTTGCAGCAAATGGTGGTGTATCGGCAAACAGTGTAGACGGATTGTTTGAAACGGCTCAAGGTGTCAATTTACAAATAAGCACTTCTTCAGGCGTTCTAGGTGGACACGTATCATATAGGATTGTATAAATGCCTATTGTAATACCAACTGGAGTATTTAATGTATACAACGAAGCGGTGGAGCTTTTTGAGCGTACCGTTAAGTTAGTATATCCAGAAAAGAAAGAGCAGTGCCCAAACTGCTACTTAGATACTATGGGCACTAGAACTCGTTCTATTAGCGTCTACCGTTCTGGTGGGCCATATCCTTTTACTCGTGGCATGCCTTGTCCTTACTGTAATGGAAAAGGTTACAAAGCTATTGAGGCAGAAGAGAATATTGAAGTTAGAATATACTGGGATGCAAAAAGCTTTAGAGATATTGGTATTCCTATTGATCTACCAGAAGGATCAATACAGGTTATATCTAAGATGACAGATATGCCAAGGCTTGATAAGGCAAAATACTTGATTCCTTTGACCTATGGTAATATTTCAAACTATACAACTATGCAGTTTATTAGATCTGGCGCGGCTTATCCTCAAGGGTTTAAGCAAAATCCAGAAAAATATGCTGTTACATTTTGGACTAGAAATGGGCAATAATAATGGTAGGATTAAGATTAACACAGTCAGCAGTTGAGTTTGAAAAGCTAGTGCTAAATGCTCTGGCTGATGAACTAAATTCTTTTTTTACAAAGCGAGTCCGAAAGGCTATGGACCCGGTACGTCAATCGGTCAGAAAGGCTTTAAGAAAATCTAGCACAATTAGCGAACTTTCAAGTGGTTCAAAACTTAGAGGGGCTCTGGGTATTCCTAAAGGCACAGACATAGTTACTCCAATTATTGAAGCTGTCGCGAATTCTACTATCATTGTTCCAAGACCCATAAAGGTCGCTCAGAAAAGTTTTACTGGTGGATTTTCTATCAATGTTCAGCCGGCGAATTTTTCAAATCTTTTACGTCAAAGCTTTGGATCTATTGACACAAAAAAAGGAGGAAAGCTGCCTGTCCTCGATTGGTTATTGACAAGAGGTTCTTCTGTTATTGTCGCTAATTTTGGTGTCAAATACAAACCGGGAACAGGGAGAAGTGGTCAGGCGACCATGACAAAAGGTACTGCACCATTTAGCATTGACCCAATTCACTCTGGTACAGTTGCTAATAATTTTGTAAGTAAAGCTCTACAAGAAGACGCTGACGATATAATTAAAGCTATTATGAGGAGCTTCTAATGCCAGAAGATTACAAATCATTAAAAGGTGTTCTTAACACTCAAGACGTTAGTTTTTCTAACAACCTATTAGAAAACTTTATTGTTTTTTATGATTGGGGTTTTACGAATGCTGGCGCATTCTACAATATAGACATTCCTGAATCTGGACTCTATGGTGGAGACAAGCATAAATTAAGAGCTGTTGATGATCCCAATTATAACAATGGGCAGGTTTGGGAGGCTTATAGAACTAACTGGGTTTGGGAAACGGGAGTAGCAAACACTGAGCAACCCACTAGAATTTCTGGTGTATTTATTGGTGGAACTTTTAGAGCGACCGGAAATATCCAGCAGCCATTCCACATAAATTATCCCGATGGTAGAGTGGTTTTAGACACTGCTATTTCTACAACCTCTGAAGTGAAATTAGAGTATTCACACAAGTGGATCAATGTAATTCCTGCGGAAGGAGTACCTTGGTTTAGAGAGTTACAGCAGGGTTCTATGAGACTTGATAATGACACCTTTACTCAGTTTGGTTCTGGCGACTGGGCACAGCTTGGTCAAACAAGAGTTCAAATGCCCGCAGTTGCGATTGATGTCGTTGGTGGCGCTTCCCTTGCTCCTTTTCAACTTGGCGGTGGACAGAACGTAAATTCAGATGTAATGTTTTATGTCGTTACCGAAAATCATTGGGAATGTACAAACATAATGGATCAGATCGTATCTCAAAACGATAGAGAAATTTGGCTGTTTGACTCTAACAAAATTGCCGTTTCGGGGGTTTATCCATTTGATTATAGAGGTGAGATAAATGAAAATGCGCTACCTAGCGGATTGTATCCTCATCTAGTAGATGATCATAGAAATAAAAGGTGTTATATCAATAATAGTGAAGGACAGGGAGTTACCCAGCTTTCGCCAGACCTATATATTGGTGTTGTTAGATGTTCTACAGAAATTACTAATGCAATCTAGCACTTTTTCTTATTTTTTGTGTATATATTTATAACCAAGCCAGAGATAGATACAATATATACGTATATTTAACAAGGAGTCAATTATGGCTAACAATAGAATATTCTATGCTGTTCAGTCGGTTGCTGTTTGTAAAACCGGATTTCCACCATCTGCAGGGGCCAGCGCAAACGTTGAGTTCATAAAGGGTGTTCAATCTGTCGGTATTACAACCAACTTTACGCTTGAACAGGCGTTTGAATTAGGTCAAGTAGAGATCTACGAAAATTCAGAAGATATAGCTGATGTTGAAGTCACCATTGAAAAGCTAATTGATGGTGAAAAGCTTATTTACCTATCTGCAGTAGGTAATGCTGGTAAGACTAATGTCGTTCAGGCATCTGCTCAACAGTGTGATGTTTACTTAGCTATTTATGCTGATACCAATACCAGCACTAGTGGTGCAACGCCAAGTCAAGTTGTAAACTGTTCTGGTATGTATGTGAGTTCAGTCTCTTATACTTATCCAGTTGACGGTGCTTCAACTGAGTCTGTAACACTTGTTGGTAATGACAAGTTTTGGTCAGACAATACAGCTGGCGTTATTACAAATCCAAAAACTTCTTATGGCAATCCTGCCACAGGAACTACTGGTAGTGATACACCGGCATCCGGTATTCAGAGAAGAAATAATGTTGACGTTGCTGGATCAACGCTACCTTTAGAGGTTACAACTCAAGGTCCTGCGACTAGTAGACACCTCCAAAATATCAGTATTAGTGCTGACTTTGGACGTGAAAACATTTTGGAATTGGGTCGATTTGGGCCTTATTACAAGTATGCTACATTCCCATTTGAAGTTACTTCAGAGTTTGAAGTTGTCGCTACAAGTGGTGATCTAGTAAGCGTATCAGGTAATGCAGAGAATTTATCAGATAGAAGTATTATTATTAAAGACCAAGCTGGTACTGTTATCAACTTAGGAGCTAAGAATAAACTTACTTCTGTTTCCTATTCTGGTGGAGACACTGGTGGTGGAAACGCAACTGTTTCATTCTCTTATTCCACTTTCAATGATATCACAGTTCAGGGTGGTGGAGTTTACTTCTAGTATTTTGCGCGACAGTCGATCAATATATATAATATATTAGGACAGACGGCAAGCGCACAATTGGTTTAGGATTTTTAGGATGGAAATGATGTCGAATATCGAGATCGAAAAAACTTTATATAGAATAATACAAGGTCGTTTGCGCTATAGGGTGCATGACGACCTTGTTCTATATATACATGAACCAACGCCTAATTTAATATTTGAATCGCACGAAATATATGACGACGCTTATGACAGAGCTTATAAAAAGGGCGCGTATGTACAGTCTGAGATAATCCCTATACTTCTAGAAAATGGCTATTGGTCCCCCTTAGACGACAGAGAAGCTGAAAAAATTCAAGAACAAATGGAAGACGCAAAAGTCCAATGCTTTCAAACATTCTTCAGAAAAAAAGAATTACGCAATTCAAAAATAAGGCTTAGAAATCTAGAAAAACAGCTTGTGAAGGTAAGCAGTGGAAAGTTGAGCTTAACCCATGTTACCTGCGAAGGCTCAGCAGAGCTCGCAAAAACCAACTGGTTAATAGCTAAAACCACAAAGTTTGAAGATGGCACAGAATATGATTGGACTGAAGTATCATTATTAGATGTTGTCTCTTTTTGGCAGAAAAATTCAATAACAATGAACATGCTTAGAGAGGTAGCTAGGTCTGATATTTGGAAGGGTATCTGGTCGGGAGGTCAAGGTACAGAAATTTTTGGTGTGCCGTTTTGTCAAATTAGCACAAACCAGTCTAGACTTTGCATGTTTTCTAAAATGTATGATAGTGTACATGAGCATCCAGAATCACCAAAACAACAAATCATAGACGATGATGACTGCTTAGACGGATGGTTTATATTCCAAAGAAGAAAACAAGAAAAACAAAAGAAACAGCAAGAAATTGATGGAATGATAACCAATGAAAAAATACGCAACTCTGATGAGATTTATGTCGTAGCAAAGGATAGGCAAGACGCATCAGACATACATAGTATAAATGACCCTACTGCCAGAAACATTATTAAAGAAAGAACTAGTCAAATTGAAGGAAAGGAGAATATGAACTTTGCGGACTTACAAGATGTAAAACGCGAACTACAAGTAGAAAGAAATAAGAAGTTTACAGACACAATGCGTTCAAATAGAACATAATTTTAAAGGAAGAAAGATGGATGACTATAATACCCTATTAAAAACATCTCTTGACTTAAAGAGAAAGAGAGATGATAAGTTTAAAGAAATATCAAAGGATCGCTTATTCAAAATTGCCAAGAAAAAAATTCAGACAACGATGATAGGCGCTTTAGATAGTATAGAAAAACACTTTGGTTTTTTGTGGGACATAGAAGGAGAATTGACTCCCGAACAAACACAATTAAGAGGTATTTTTGAAGAGGCTCGCGCTGAGATTCTAGATCGAGGAAATACACAGATTAGAAACCTTGAAGCAGAGCTTACACATTACGATATTTCATGGAAAAGATACAAACTTACTTTACCTATGGTAGAAAAACAAGAAGAAGGAGAAAAAGATGGTTAAGAAAGAAGAATTGGATAAAGGCGTTGTTACGGGAGAAGACATAGACGGTAATGAGGTTACTGTTTTTGTAAAAAGGCCAACAACTAAAGAATATAGAGAATCCCAAGCTGAATATAATAGAGCTTTTCGAGCTGCGCTTGAAAGTGGAGCAGTGCTAAAGAAAAAGCTGAATCAGTATATGAGAGATCAAGGTCTTTGGGATGATGAAAAGGATGCTGAGGAACAGAAGCTATTAGATCAAGTTTCAAGTTCAGAAAAGGCACTTAAAAAAGGAGGCATCCCCCTTGCTGAAGCTAAAGAAATTGCATTGAATCTTAAAAAGATTCGTGGTAAGTTTAGAGATCTAATTGCAGAGAGAACCATATTGGACGCAAATACCGTTGAAGGTCAGGCCGATAACTCTAGGTTTAACTCTCTAGTAACTTTATGTATTATGAAAGAGGACAGAAGAACACCTCTTTTTAGTAGTCTAGAAGAATACGAAAAGGCAGACGTTCAGCCCTATGTCACAAAGGCAGCTTCTACTCTTGCTAATTTTATGTATGATTTAGATCCTAACTATGATAAGAATCTAACTGAAAATAAGTTTCTTAAAACCTATAAGTTCGCTAACAAAGATGATGTACTTGTAAATGTAGACGGTCATACAATTGCTATTGACGAAGAAGGGGTTGAAAGACTTATTAATGGAGATGGTCGTTTTATTGCTTATAAAACTGACGAAGCTTATCAAAATCAAGATGCTGAGCAGGCATATTTTGTCAACACTGATGGTGATGAAATAGATGAAGAGGGCGAATTGGTGGGAGCTTTTGCACCATTTTTGGATGATTCTGGCAAACCTGTTGATGTCCCCAAGGCGGAAACAGAGGAAGAAAATTCTGAAGAAGTAGCAGAGGGTACTGAAACTGAAGCGGAATCGCCAAAAAAGCGAGGTAGACCAAAAAAGACTGAGGAAATTGCATAATTTTGTGTATATAATCTTGGACAGTCTTAAAGGGGTAGCATTGATACTTAGGTGTTAGGCTGCCCTTTTTTTTTATAAACCCCGCGAGAGAATAAACGATGGCAGGAAAATTTGTACTAACAGCACAGATGCAGCTACAAGCGCCTACTAATACACAGCAGGTGCGAAGGCAAATACAGCAACAGCTTAGTAATATCAATATTAAACCTGTTATTAATACACAAGCACTTTCCAATGCTAACAAGCAGCTACAGAATACAGCTAATGCAGCTGGTAAAGCTAATTCAAATTTACGGGCGGCAAGTAAATCAGCCAATAGTCTGGGTTCAGCTTTGGGCTCTGCCGCAAGAAGATTTGCTTCCATCACTATAGCCACTGGGTTTTTCTTGGGTCTTACAAGGGCGATTGGAGATTCTGTTAGAGCGGCTCTTGAGTTTGAAAAAGAATTAATAAAAATATCTCAGGTCACTGGGAGGACTACAAAACAGTTATCAGACATAACACGAGAAGTTACTAAACTCTCTGGAACTCTTGGTGTATCGTCTCAGCAATTATTAACTGTATCTAGAACATTATTGCAGGCGGGTTTTTCTGCTGACACCACTAGAAAAGCATTAAGTATATTGGCTAAGACTGATCTAGCTGCTACGTTTGATAATTTACAAGATACAACAGAAGGTGCTATAGCACTTTTGAGGCAGTTTAGCAGTGAGGCAGCAAAAGCTGGAGGTACTACAAAATTCTTAGAAAAATCTATTGACGCTATCAATGCTGTGTCAAAGAACTTTGCTGTTGAGTCAAAGGACTTAATTTCTGTTATACGAAGAACAGGGGGTGTGTTTGAAGCTGCCGGAGGTAATCTCAACGAGCTGATTGCCTTGTTCACATCTGTTCGTGCTACCACTCGTGAAACTGCTGAAACCATCGCTACTGGTTTTAGAACAATTTTTACTCGTGTTCAGCGCACAGAAACGATAGATCAACTTAGAGAGTTGGGCATTGTATTACAAGATTCTACCGGGAAGTTTGTTGGGCCTCTTGAGGCTGTTAAAAGACTGTCTATCGGTTTGTCGTCTTTAGATCCGCGAGACTTCAGGTTTAATCAAATTGTTGAACAGCTTGGTGGTTTTAGGCAGGTCGGTAAAGTTATCCCTCTTATCAAGCAATACACTACGGCGACAGAGGCTTTAGCTGTGGCGAACAATTCTGCAGGATCTACAGCTGCTGACGCTGAAAAGGCACAGCAGGGTCTAGGACAACAGATTGCCGCTTTGGGGGAAAGATTTCAGGCTTTATTTAGATCGTTGAGTGATAGCGAAACATTTAGGTCTTTTGCTGAAGGGGCGATAAAGTTAGCCGACGCCTTTATAAAACTGGTATCCGCTCTTGAGCCTTTATTGCCAATGTTGGCTAGTATGGCTGCAATGAAGCTTGGACAAATCGCTTTACCTGCTTTGGGTAGATTCGCCGGCGCGACAGGAAAAAATCAGGGTGGTAGAATTCACTCATTTAATTCTGGAGGGTTAGTTCCCGGATCAGGCAATAGAGATACAGTTCCTGCAATGTTAAGTCCGGGCGAATTTGTTATTAGAAAATCTTCAGTAAATAGTATTGGAGCTGGAAATTTAGCGAAAGCGAATGGCTACGCTGGGGGAGGTAAAGTAAAAAACTTTGGTGTTGCAATTTTGGAAAGGGTTGGAGCTCAAGACTCTAGCTCGGCTATGCTGGGAGTGAATGAAAAATTTACTTATGGACCTCTTGTTTCGCAGCTTCAAAAGTCAGACGCCGCTTCTGCAGTACCACAGGGAACAACCTCAAGAAAGTTATCTCAAATGATTATGGGAAACTATCCTATTCAAAGATCTGGCCCTACTAAAGAACTTAAAAATTCTTTTAGTAGACACTTAGATACTGGAATTATCGCTGGCATGGAAAAGTCAGCAGGTTTGGTGGGTAGTGATATGGGCTTGCCTGTTAAGCCTCTGAGCGGAGCTGGGAAGAAAAACTTTCTTGCATCTGTAAATGAAGGTGCTGTCGGTAATCTTTTTGAGCAGGTTTTAGATGCCCTAGCTGGAGAACCATTTGACTCTAGAGATAGTGATCCTCAGAGGCCATTTGACTTTATTGGTGGTCTTGGTAGACTTGCAGACGATTTTCCGGGAGTGGCGGGGTTAAAATATGTTGAAGCCAAATCAAGCTTTGCAAAATCTCAGCCCGCTAAGATCAAACCAAAAGTTGTTAATCAGCTTGGTTTATTAAGTGCCCAAGATGCTGTAAATCAGGTAAAAAGTAATGCTGCGAAAACTAACGAAGTAACGAAAAGATCCAAGAAAGGCGCCATATCAGGCCGGAAAAAAGAGGGTGAAGGCGTCAATTTCAATTCAGGAGGTAGAGTTGACACCGTTCCTGCAATGCTAACTCCCGGTGAGTATGTAATAAATAAATCTGCCGCACAGAGCATTGGTTATAGCAATCTTAACAGAATGAATAAAGGTGGTGTTGCTCACTTTAATAGTGGCGGATCAGTAGGCATGGCTACTCCTATAGGCTTTACTTCAAGCGGGTCTGCTGTGCCTACCGGCAATGCGAGGCTTGTGAAATCAACTGGACAGGTCGTAACCAAGATGGAAAAACTTGGCAGGGCTACGGCAAAAGGATCATCAAACGTTGCTAGGTTTGGTAAGTCGGCAATGAGCGGGGCGACAAACATGGCATTTATGGGTGCTATGTTCGCAGGTACAGCCGTGCAGATGATGGGCCTTGAACCAGTCTTAGCCAATACTATAACTCAGTTTGTCACTATGGGTTCTATGGTTTTAATGGTTATTGCTCCTCTGCTTGAAATGGCAGTAGCTACATTTGGTAACGTTGCTGCTAAAGGGGCAGAAATGGTAGCAGGGACAGCACTGACTGGAGCTAAATGGGCTGAAGTCGCAGCCACTATAGCGATTGCCGCTCCTATTATAGCTCTAATCGCTGTTATAGCTATCTTTGCTTTTGATATGATGTATGCGGCAGAGGCCGCTAAAGCAGCAGCTGCAGAGGTTGAAAACTTCACTAATGAACTTGCCGATTCGGGTGGTAGTGGAAATGTTGCTCTCGATTCAAGCAAGATACAGTTTAGATTGTTGGATTCTATGGAAAAGGCTTTTGATGCAGAGGTAAATAATTTAGGCTCTAACTTCATGGACTTTTTTAGTGGAGACTTTGATCAAAGTGAAGCAATTGACGCTTTTAATGCAATGGCGAAGCCCGCAGAAGCGGCAGGTAGAAACTTTGCAGATTCTATAGCCAAAACAGTTAATGCAACTTCAAACTTCAACAACGCTATGAATGATATAGCGGCTATGGGTCTAGAGGGTGCCGACAAAACATCAGCGATAGGGGATGCTACTGCAAACTTACTTTCACAAGGTGCTGGTGCGGCAGAACAATATGCAAAAGGCGTTAAAGAATTAGAAGAAGCTCAAAAGAAAAGAGACGAGGGAGGCTTTAGTGAGGAAGCGCTCAAGGGTGTTGAAAATGCAGCTGAAGCCGCTAAGAAAAATTTAGAATCTTACGTTCAAGGCTTGACGACTGCACGACAACAGCTTATGGGGGCAGTAGCTGACGAAGCTAAAGCAAGAATGGCCGCAGGGGAAGATCTTGGAGCTATTAAGATGGACCCTAAGTTTGCTGAAAACCAAAGAAGGGCTTCGGCAGCACTTGAAGCAGAAATTAGACACAAGTCTATCCTTAATAAGGAAAATCTTACTGAGGGTCAAATACGAGGTCGTGTTAACACGATTCTAGCCGCACAGGATCAAGCTTTACATGACGCTAATAATGCAATTAGAGAAAAAAGGAATGCTGATAGAGAGGCTGCTGACGCCGCACAAGCTATGGCAGAACAAGCAATAGCGGCAGCTAGAGCCCTAAATCTAGTAGCCACTGCCGGCCTGAAGATTGATGTAGCCCTCTCTGCTTTTGACGCACAGCTTAGTGCAGCCGCAGGAAAATTCCAATTAGTGGATCACAAAATGGGCGATTTTATTGGCACTCTTGCTGAGGGGGTTACAGGCGCAGGGGCTGGAGCGCTAATGACGACTGCTAACGCTTCTGGTCAAGGTGCAGCTGCACAAGACTTATTGGGTAGACTAAAGACTGCTGAAGATATGAGAAGTCGTTTAGCTAAGGAGCAAGGTGTCGGAGGTAAATTTAGGGGTGGCATTGGTGGAGTTGCAGGTACAGATGTCGCAAAGGAATTCTTGAAACAGTTTGATCTAAAAGGTCTTGACGAGGACATTAGAACTGAAATTATAAACAAGCTTTCTGATGGAATACAAGAAGGAGAAATAGAAGAAATATTTGAGATGATGACTGGTGCTGCAGAATCTCAAATTGAAGCCTTTCAGAAGTTGGCAGAAGTGCAACAAAGCTATGTTGCTTCATACCAAAAGGGTATTGCTGCATTGCTGGCAGCTAAAAAGAAAGAGCGAGATGGTGTAAATACACTAATAAGTATTCAAGAAAAGGGCATAAAAAGAATGCGGCAAGCGACAGGGGAAGAACAACCCGGTCGTATAGCAAGAGCTGGACAAAATGCTAGATTAGGTAATTTGGGTGTCAATACTAGAGACACTACAGTTCTAGGCAAGTCATTAAGACAGGCTAAAGATCAAGCACAAAGATTTGCTAAAGCGGCAGCAAACGCTTCAGACCCAAGAATACAGAAAGAGCTAGGCGCACGGCAACAGTTCGCCGCAGATAAAGCTGAAAGGTTAGGCGAGGCATTAAAACTGCTAACAGATAGAAGTGCAGAAGCCGCAGAGATATTAGGCGAGATTGATGTAGAAAGAGGAAAAAGAGAAGCTGTACAGAAGGCCATAAAGGACTTTACTTTTGCTACTAATGACCAAAGACAAAGTATGACAACAAACTTTGCAGCGCTTCAGCGAGTTTTAGCAACTGGTGACATAAATTCAGTACCAGATAAGTTCAGGGCTGCGGTTGGTCAGTTGTTAGATCAGTTTAAGGATGTTGATTTTGGGGGAGGTCGAACTGGCGGAGATATCTCTAAGCAACTGCAAGTCAGACAGATGGAAATGAATTTCAGAAGGATGTCTGGGGGCAGACAAGGGGTTCCTCCTCAGTTAGTCAAAGCTATATTTAAAGCTACCACAAAAGAAGAAAAACTAATTGCAGAGCTTGGGAAATTAAATCAGGAAGAAGCTGCTGCACAAAAAGAACTAATCGCAGCACAAAAGCAGGAAACTGTGAATGTGATGAAGTCCATTCATATGCTAGTAACCACAATGAATACCTTGATAGGCAAGTTAGCGCAGGGTGCGGGTGCGGCTGGTGGTGCTGCGGTGGGAGGTCTTGTTCCTGTTCAAGGGTTTGCTAATGGCGGTAATGTATTTAAGCCAAGAGGTACAGATACTGTTCCAGCAATGTTAACGCCGGGTGAATTTGTAGTTAGAAAGAGCGCTGTTGATAAGATTGGAATGGGGGCATTAACCTCTTTGAACAATGGAAATGCTTCTCCGGTATATAGAGCGCGGGGAGGTTCTGTAGACTCAGGCTCTAATATGTTAGAGACAATTCATACCAATTTATTCACCCTAGCATCTAACTTTAATGGTGATCTTGAGGAGGCGATTGGCAACGACAATATCGTTAATAAGCTGACGCAGCTAGGACAAATGGGCCTTTTTAGCAAGATTGCTAAAATGGCGAACATGAAGGCTGAAGATAAAAAGCTATTGGAAAATACATTTAAGAATAGCGTCGTGGCAATGAACAATCTCTCGAATCTTGATGCGAATTATTCTCACTGGGGCTATTCCACTGACAACAAAACAGCGAACAGAAATTATCCGGCAGGCAGTTGGCTAAGCCTCGGCGGTGGAAGAGTTCAGCTACCTAAAAACTTGAGCAAAAAAATAAAGGGTGGTGGACAAGGTTTCTTCAAAGATGAGATCTGGCGGGCACAATATCAAGACCCTGCTCTTGATGCTTTTACTGGCGTGACCCAACGGGAAGCATCAGAGAGTATAGCGAATTTTAGAACAAGGGCGTATGGTGCGCTAATCGCCACCTCAAATGCGGGCGGTGGTGGTGAAATAATTACACGTCAGATGTTTCCAACAGCTTTGAAAGCTATTCGAGGCAATGAAGGATATTTGCATAGTATGTTTAATACAAGCTTTATTGGCGATTGGTATTCATTGATGAAAGCGTGGCATAGCGGCAATAAAAATCATAACTTTCAGCGTCTGAATCTTAATCAAACTGGAGCTGGTATGGTAAGAAACCAAATGTTGGCTTCTGGTGGTTCTGTAGATTCTGTACCTGCTATGCTAACTCCGGGCGAGTTTGTAATGAGTCGAGCAGCAGTGAAGAAGCACGGCACAGGGTTTATGAGCTCTGTTAATAGAGGTAAAATTCCGGGATTTGCTAGAGGTGGATCTGTTGGTGGAGTGCAATATAGACAAAACGGTGGGCCAATTGGAGGAATGGGACAAAATATGATGGATGCGATTGCACAATCGCTCTCTATCTTCGATAATCTAGCAGGGATGTTAAATGACATTGCTGTTATGTTTTCAAATCTACAGATATCACATACAATACAAGTTGATGGAACCTTGAATATTCCGGGATTCTCACAGCAAGCAATTAACAATATAGTCAATACAATCGGTCAACAGGTTGTTACACAGACCGAAGAAAAGATTAACGTTGCGCTGGATGAATTCAATAGAAAACTAGACCAGCGGGCAGACTAAGGAAAAGAAATGGCAAAGAAGAAAACAGATGCGATATCGCTCTCAATTAAGAATGGAAACTCTTCCACTCTTGACTTGTTTATGCAGTCGCCTGAGAATATAAAAGACTTTACCAACTGGCAGGATAAGACATCCTCGCTAGAAGTGGATCGCGCGCGTGCATTTGAAAAAACACCTTTTGAGCTTGATACGGATGATTTTCCAAATTATGATAATATAGAAATTTCCGGCGATGTGGCCATTGCATCACTGCCAGATTTTGATAGTACAGAACTTGGCCTGCAGGAATCCATTTCTAGATTATATAGAATAAGGACGGTAATAGATCCAATTGGTCATTATCACGACGATATACCTAATGACAGAACGGTGTATAGCGAGCTCTTTTTTCCTATAACCACCATGGCTAATGGTTCTGAAATGCATTTTCATGCTGTAACTGCGGCATCACATCCGGTATCAGCCCTTGCGTATCGGTCAGGGGAATCAAACATTTGTGATCCGAGAGAATTGAAATTTGTTGTCCCAGTTAAGTCAAATGATGGTCGAACCGCTGTCATCTCGACATTAGGATCTCACGTCAATGGAGTGGACGTTAACACTATGAGTTTCGTTGAGCTACAAGAGGCTTTTGCAAATACTATATTAGAAAAAGGTATCAATCCTTCTTATCACAGAGGTAGTGTGATTCAATGTGGATCGTCGGGGAAGAAAGTTCCAGCTGCAGCTACAATTCAAGTCGGCGGCATTACTGTTTTCAACGCGAACTTTCTGGAAATAGCCGGCAGTTCTTTTTTTGGCGTTGGACTTCCATTTGGTTTCAGCCATGAGGATTTCGATTTCTCCTCCACTTCTATAATGCAATATGTTGTGACGAGGCCAACTGGTAAGAAAGTAAGTTATGAAGTTTTTGTGGATAAGATTGTGCCCACGGTTGACGGTATTGTAGTTACTAAGTTAGTTAATAAAGGAGCTGGAAGAGTAGATCATTTTGTTCGTAGGAGCGGAAATGTTTCTTCTATTAGCGTATCAGATGACACAGTTACTCTAGACACCACAGAACTACAAGACGGCGATCTAATAAAAATAACTTCTGCTTTAGAGCCCGCCTCATATGCTGGCGGTCCTGCCATATCAGATTCAATACATCAGTTAAATGGATTGCATTATGTTAAGAAATCAGGTAGTTCTTATGAGTTATATTCTGAGCCAAATCTTACAAACAGATTAGTCATAACAGACTCTAGAGGTGTTGATAAAATTAATTGGACACTATTAAAATCTGTAGATAACGAGAGTCCCACTTCTAATTGGGCATATTCTCATAGTGACGTTGGCATAAATATTGTAGGTGAAAAGGTTTCCGAGGCTGAAGTTTTGCACGCAGGCCAGTCTTATGCATCTTTATTCCAAAGCAGGGCTAATCGGTTCCGTCTTGGTGAGCTTGAGATTAAAGACTCTAATTTTAGATTGGGTCACGCAATAGATATTAATTCAAATGGCGTCAAAGCAATATCTCAACCGGCAAATGACCTTCAGGTTTTAACAAAGATGTCTTTCTACGCAGACGGCTGGGTTCCCTCGTCATATTTCCCCCCGGAATTAGGATCTTCAATTGATCCATTCAACGTGAATAGTGGCATTGGTGGAACAGGCGACGAGTTTTTCGAGGAGACGTTTGATGGAACAGGAAAGACGATGGGGAGTAGGCTGAAACCCCTGCAAACTCCAATAAGTGAAGTTTGCGTCACGACTTCAGAAGAGGCTGAAGATCCAGCTGAACCTGCTCCAGATGATCCCACAGGAATTACATATGGGGAAGATGAGACTTTTGAGACACCTATGAGCGAACCAGTTGCTTCTACAGATGGAGATAATGTAGATTTTTACAACTATGGTGACGGTATGGATGATTTTGATGCTGATACTCCCGAAACTTCTTTCCCCCTTGCTCCTATAGTTACAGCACGTTCAAGAGACGCTACGTATGAACTTCGCCATCCTTATACGTTTGTTAACCGCTCAACGACGACTAATACGAATAGTAAAACTCCCGGAGATTATAGTGATGGCGATAGCGATTGGCACGATGGGTGGGCAAGGACGATAAATTTTGGGTGCGTTTTTGTTGGAGATGACGGCTTAGTTGTTACTGCGGCCACACAAAATGATCACATTAGCCCTCATCCACACACTGATTATGCTAGTATAGACGATATATACTGGCATAAAGTTTATTCGCAGAAAAAATATGGTGACTTATCTGCGATATATCAGCACATTGATCAAGGTCTTGCGTTTGGGAAAGTAATGCTGCAGCAAGGAAGTGTACGGCTAGACATATTTGACACAAAAATTTACAAGCAAACAGTAAATAGTAACATATGGAAGTATCCTTATAACAGACAATCTTCGTCTAGGGTCAGAAGTCATTATCTAGCAGACTTTAATCCGGCGGAAAAGTTTACTGACGGATTTGGTGTCGCAATGACGCTTGATGATGATAATAATCTCTATGCCGCAGATCAAGTTAATCACTTTTCGACAGCCTTCAGCTATTTCTCTGACCTCTTGTTGTTCGATTATAACTTTGTAGAGCCAAATTCATCAAACCCTGAATATATAGGACTTAGCGATGCCCAAAGCAGATCAAGCAATAACTTGGACGTTGTTACGGGTATTAACCAATTTGGAATAATGCCAGATGAGCGTATACGTACAAAGCGACAAGAAAATGTAATATTACAGGAATTTGCAGAGAGGCATACAAGACCTTATAATGAAATTGTAAATACAGATACTTTCTCTCTGCACATTAAGAAAATATTAGACACCAATCCTACTGACAAGACTGCAGATGCTCTAGTAGCAAGATCAATGCAGGCGATCCCCTACAAAATTGTGCCAAATTTTGAGCTTGTTTACTCTAGATTTGATAGTCCTCCCGGCAGTCCATTTATTACAGTTGAGATTAAAGCAGACGAGGATAGTAAACAGTATGGGAGAGCTACTTTTAGAAATTATAGTGTTCCATCCATAGAGGCCGATTCTGGCAAACTAATGATTAATGATGGAGATAATATAAAAGTCCTTAGTTTTACGAATACCTCTGAGTTTGGTATGAAGACCAGTAATTATATTGTTACGGACGGCTTTAACGGCTTTTTGGAAGAGCAATATAAAACAACTAAGAAAGCACTTGAAGATCCCAGAATTTATCCACATGGAGCTGACCTTTGGGGTGGACATCAATACATGTATAAAGAATTCGGGGCTTTAGGTTGGTCAATTGATCAAAGCACCCCCGTTTACTCAGGTAGTGAATATGATCCAAACACATCTGCTCTTTTTAAACTTAATCCATTTTTTGGTGGCTTATCTCAAGGTAGGCAACTTTATAGAAATCCTGCAGCCCGAAATGCTGGAGGCTCTCTCACGGGCAATGAGGCTGAATATGACTGCCTTAAGTTCCTCGTTTTATTACTGTATAAAACAACTAAGTCTGGTGGGCGCAGATCAAATATAGTAACTATGCGAGTTCCGACTCTACTTAGTGGAAGCACACCACTAACGGGTCTTAATGGCGATCCAGTTAGGTTAGAGGCTAATGGATTTTTGCGGTTTAATAACTCTAACGTTATTGTAAGACATGAATATTTTACAACCCATTATGTTCCCAATGCGGTATCTCAATTTAGAGCCAAGGACGGCATATTAGCCTATCTAGATGATTCGAGAATAGATGAGTTTGGACTGCCGGCGAATAGAGCTACAAGGCTTGTTTTGTATAGTTTGTCAAAGGATCGTCCAGAATTTATACAAAGAATAACTGCTTCAATTCCGGGTTATGGTTCTATCGGGAATGATGCTAGACTTAACCTGAATGAGTCAACCACAGAAAGTGGTAGCACTTTAGACTTTTGTGGATTTGATATTGCTGGAGGTAAAATATTTGCTTCGATTAAAGACAGTGTTGAATCGCTTAGTCGTGACCAACAAAAACTTCCTAATGGTAGAGCTTATGCAATATTCTCAGATACCGGACGAAGCCCATTGCCACGATCAGTTCCAATAGGTGAATTCACAGAGCCTTTATTTCCATTCTTCTCTTTTGTTGAAGATTTTTCTGAGACTACTGCATACAATTTAAATAACGTATATGAATACATTAAAAATGAAGGTACTTTTAATAATTCTGCAGCTGTTGATATAAATAATTCACATCGTACACCCGTTATTTTCTATAGTGTTCGTAGCTTCTCAAAGGACGGTCAAGTATTAACAATTCCAATAGAGGTGAGTTTTGATGTTACCGTTGATTATAATAATAGCACTTCAGGAGCCCTAGAAGGCGATGCTGTTGGCGGTGTCGGCCTTGCTGATGGCGCTCGTGTTCTACCAAAGATTGGACTATATAATCGAGACCCAAGATTGACTATAAGGCAAGCTGGTCAGGTCTCTGGAAGTGATTTGGTCTATGGTCAAGAAAGCTCAGATTTAACACCTCTTTATTTTGGTGGAGTTCAAAATGATGAAAATTTGGGACTTATGACTCCTTCATATAGGTTTGTAGGAGGTAGATATATAGGTACAGCTTCTTTTGGGGCGATAGGAGAACTTACTCTTGATGATCATAGTTTCTTTATGAAGCACGAACTTCTTTCGTCTGAAGACAATAGAACATTTAGATATAATGATGGAACAGGAAAAGCGTTAACTGATACACTTGATGCTTTTGGAGCTAGAACTCCTACAAGTTACCAGTTAGAATTTGATGATGTTAACAAAGAAACATATAATCGTTCATTCCATAAAAGCGGAAAAGTCTTAGCTATCTCGCTTCTTTCTTGGAACGACGAATGGAGGGCGCCACCTAGAACTGTAGATGGGTCAGCTCCTTATGATGATGGCGTAGAGGCTTACAGAAAAGCATATAATAATGTTAATTATAATGAAAATAATCCTCACTCATTTATTAATTATGCAACAGTAATATCTAATGTGACATATAAAGAGTATGATCTTGGTAGAATTAGAAGGTTTGCCTGTGATGGAAACTGGTATTTGTTTGAGCAGCCTGAGCCTAATGCTATAGACAATGCTTTATTTAATGCTCCTGAACTAACTATTGACAACCCAGAATATAATCCAGAGAACGTAAAACCATACATTCCCGAAAAAATACCCGGAACATTGGACTTGGTTAGGGCTGGTGTTGGAAACGTTGACCCGTATTTGAATGAATCCGTTGGCGTTCTTTTAGGCACAGAGAGTAGTAGTATTCAGGTTATTTCACCTCAATTATCTTTTGACTTGCCTAAGCCAGAATTTCTTTCTTTGATGGTTAATAGTATTCCTATTGAAAGTGGAAACAGAGATCTTTTCACTAGAGGTCATATCTCTGAAAGTGGGAATGTTGATTTACATATCTCTGGTGTTCGTTTGGCTTATAATTTTGCGCCATTACACTTAGGGGAAGTTGTAGACGACAATAGGTTTGATCTAGTTATGTCAGATGTTATAGGCTTTGAATGTGACGGATTCGCGCTTTCCATGACCCCTCCTACAGGCGCACATCTTGAAGCAACCATACCTCTAACATTTATTGGTGGAACGGGGGTAAATCAAGGTTTAAATCTTTCTATCAATCCAACCTACACTAGCGGAGCTTTTGACTTCTATGTTCAAGGTGGTTTATCTAGTGGTAATATGGATGTAGCATTTTCTGGTGTTCATGGAGTTTCAAATTCTATGCCCTGCGTGGAGGGTGAACTCTTCGTGGGCGGCATGACAGGAAATGGCACTGGAGCTATGCCTCTGCATATAAATAGATTTGATGCTAGTGGAGACATGCCATTGTTTATGGAGCCCGGCAACGCTTCAGGATTAATGCCTCTAACAATTAATACTGAACCAATAAGCTCTACTGGGACACTATTTTTCAGAGGGCATGAAAACGCAACAGCTGATACAAACCTGTTTATTGGTAGACAGGTTGACGCAAAAGCGGCAGACCTGTTTGTGTCTGGCCCCATAACGTTTGCGGGAGATCCTATAACTTTACATGCTTCAGGCTCTGTTATTCCATCAATTAATTCAATAGCTAATAGCTATAGTCACTCTTGCGAGTTATTAAAAACAGAAAACAGATTTGACTTTAGTAATAATTCCGAAGATGTAATACCTGAGACAAAAAGTAATTCAATATCTAGAAATAAACATATTCCAGCTAGCGAGTTCAGATATGGGTATTACGCTCCTTCTAAAGTTGGCGAGACACTTACTAATTATAGGAATGACGCTATAAATACTTTCTATGATAGAGAGCTGTCTAGAGATGCAATTGGCTCAAATGATAGTTATTTAGCCATAGCGACAAATGTTTCCGTTTTATCCAATGCTAAAACTCTTCAAGTTTTTGAATATTCGGATGAAGACAGTCTATCTCTTAAATTTGAGTATGACAAAATTTATGAAGATTTGTCTGATCTTGAGTTGTTAGGAGAAGGCGACAGTTCACTGTTAGTGAGGTATAAATCTGTAGCGATTTCTCAAAATAATAGAATAGCTATTTCAGCAAGAATTAGCACTCCAAATGGACTTAGAGATTTGGTGGCTATATTGCAGCCAGCAACTTTGACTAGAACTAGATATGGATCGCCTACTTTTGACTTATGTGCTATAGAGCCTTCTTTTACAACCCCTGTAACAATTGAGAACATTGATGGCTGGGTTATGACTGATGCAGTCTTAGGAGGTTTTATTGACCAACAATCAACGGTATTAAAATCAAATAATTATCTTGGAAATACAATCCAATGGGATGGCGAAGATCTTTATTATGACAAGCAATCAACAGACTTTGGTGATGTCTACAAACTTCAATTATCTGAGGCTTATGATACTGAAAATAAAGTGTTCTCGTTTAGAACTCTTTCAGATGGCATTAGGTATAAGGAAAATAGATTCAACTTAGCGGACGGGATAAAGGTTGGTTTCGGAGCGAAGTTCAAGGTTGATGGAGATTATGCTGTTGTTTCTGCTCCTCTTGTAGACCCTTATGTAGTTAACACCGACCTTAGTGTAATCCATGGAAACGCACCAGAAGGAGCCGTATATATTTATAAATATGATGGTTCTTCTTGGTCTCATATAGAATCACTTTATGCCGGAGGATATGTCTCCTCTAATATATCTGGCACTACTTCTTGCGGGTATAATTATAAACTGTTTGGATATGGCCTTGATTTAAATACAGAAAGTGGGTATGTAGCAGTTTCCGAACCGGGAACAAACACTATATATAAATTTGCAATACATGCAAACGACACAGCATCGTTAATAGCAAATTACACGGACTCAACATCATCTCGTTTTGGAAGTAGTGTAAATATTTGTTCAAACAGCATTTTAACTAATGATATACAATTTATTAAAGACCCTGTCTATGATTATACCTTTGAATTCACTCCAGTAGAAAATGTTGCTGAAGTCGAGCAATATAATACTGACTCGGCAAGAACAGTTTCTGTTTCAAGTCAGTTTACTTTTGTTAAAATAGTAAGGCCTTTTGGCGTGCCAAAACTATTAGCGGGAAGAACATTCAAGGTTCGATTTGCTGGAAGACCAGAGCTGACCATAGAAAAAATATCTATCTTAGACATAAGGCATAATTCAGGAAATCTATTTATATCAGCTCCAATACTCAGTAGTGGCGATCAAGACTTGTTATACTATAGGCCTTTTGAAAGTGGCACTAATACTATGGGTCTTCAGTTTGCTTCTATAGGAGTTAATTCTGGAATACCTTTACATGTACATGTTCCAAATCCTGCGACCGGAGACTTCCCATTACACTTGAGACAGGCTGAGAAATTTGAAACTACACTATTCCTTGGTGCTACGTTTACAGATACGACACTTGATTCAACACTGAATATCGCTGGACCTTCCACGACTACATTTGAAAGTGATGCATTTGTCGGAGGTACAGAATTCTCTACAAATGATAAAAATCTATATGTGTTTGGAGGTCAGTCTGCACAACGTGGCGCGGATATGTTTGTTCAGCAGAGAGATGCTGTTTCGTCATCTGAGGCAATTCCGTTAGCGGTATACCTTGGTGCTCCCACTGGCGTGGGTCCGCAGGGCGGTGCGCAGTTTGCGACAACAACACTTTCTGTCGAGGGGGGCATATATGCTCCTTCGGATAAGCTTTCAACACTTGTAGTCAAAACAGATAGCTTTGGTATAGCTAGTGGTATTGCACCTCTTGTTCTTGGTGTTGACTCTGCAAGTGGGGTATTTGATAGTGCCGCTGATATTTCAATTTCAGGTGCAGGAACTTCTACAACAGTTGGAGCCAGAAGAGACAATGCAAATAGTGATTTAGTTATTGCCGCCACAGCACCAAATTCAGGTGTAGCAACTCTAGTTGTACATAGAAAAGGAGTTGGCGGAGGTGAAGAATTGGATGCAAATGCTAACCTAATTGTGTATAATCTTACAGAGAGTTCAAATGTTGACTTAGCTGTTTCAGGGGCTAATATCACCGTAGCAGATATGAATATAGCAATATCTGGAGTTGTAGGATTGGGCACAGGAATTATGCCTACGTTTGTTAGAGGTTATCAAGATTAAGGAGTTTATAAATGGCAGTAACATTTAATCCCATTGGAGGAGCTCAGCTCACTATAGGAGGAACTAGTGGAACTGGTCCGTTTCCTAAGTATTCTATTGGTACTGAAAGGGTTGAATCTGGAGATGGCACTTTAATTGACTTAATATATAATATTAGTGTCACAGGTCAAATCATTGCCGAGGGAGATATAACCACTCCGGGTGCTCGACAAAATAATCTAATGAACAAGATGATAGCAAAGTTAGCGATCATGGAAAACGAAGTTCCTGTCGGTACGCTCGAAATAGTTTCTTACGGAGGTCTTTCTGACGAC